>ENA-UOUL01000675-UOUL01000675.1-bioreactor-metagenome-genome-assembly--contig:-NODE-675-length-56944-cov-4.592523_pt1 | contig 56944 bp, 46 predicted proteins | sample MGYA00249838_ERZ747220 | MGnify/ENA primary metagenome ERZ747220 (study PRJEB28778, sample SAMN05720191) | bioreactor metagenome | isolation source: Anaerobic biogas reactor | place: USA:Washington... | reverse complement strand
TTGATCATGCGAGCAGTTGCGGTATCCTGACAGCTTCAACATTGAAGCCGCCAATCCAGACGAGGAAGAGACGGAGGACACGATACGATGAGTACCCAGATGGCCAGCGCCCAGATCCGAATCCCCACGGCGCTCCGCCAGTTCGCTGGCGGCCAGGCCAACTATGACGTCACCGCCAGCACGGTCGGCCAGGCGCTCAGCCAGCTCACGGCTGAGTACCCCGACCTCGGCAAGCATCTCTCCAACGACGAGGGGCAGCTGCGCTCGTTCGTCAACATCAATTCAGCTGCTGACCTGGAGGCTGCCTGCGCGTTATTGAAGCCGCTAGACGGTCTCGACGGCGCGGCGGATTAACGGCAGGTATTCGAGCCCGCGGCCGGCACCCAGCGCGGTGCACAGCATCGGCTTTTCGGCCACATGGCAGGGCACACCGGTCTCGCGCGTAAAGAAGCGGTCGATATTGCGCAGTTTTGCGCCCCCGCCCGAAATCACCATCCCGCGATCGATGATATCCGCCGAAAGCTCGGGCGGAGTGCGCTCAAGCACCGCACGCACATTGCCGACAATGATCGCCAGCGGTTCGGCCAGCGCGTCGGTCACCTCGGTCGATGTAATTGTGATCGTGCGCGGCAGACCGGCTACCTGGTCGCGTCCACGTACTTCCAGGCGTAGCTCTTCATCCAACGGCAGCGCCGAGCCGATCTCGATCTTGATCTGTTCGGCGGTATTTTCGCCGATCATCAGGTTATACTTGCGGCGGATATAGTTGGCGATGGCATCATCCAGCTTTTCGCCGGCGACACGCACCGAACTGGATACCACGATGCCATACATCGAGATCACGGCCGCCTCGGAGGCGCCGCCGCCGATATTGACGATCATGTTGCCGGTTGGTGTGCCGATCGGTAGGTTGGCGCCCAGGGCGGCTGCCAACGGCTCGGGGATCAGGTGTGCGATACGTGAACCGGCTTGCATGGCGGCATCGCGCACCGCGCGGCTCTCCACGCTGGTGACGCCGACTGGTACACTGATCATTACTTCCGGGCGGCGGTCGAACGGGCTGGAAACCTTGCCAATAAAGTAACGCAGCATCGCCTCGGTAACGACGTAATCGGCAATCACACCATTACGCATCGGACGCGCCACCTCGATCGTCTCGGGCGTGCGCCCCAACATGGCGCGGGCTTCGTTGCCGATGGCGAGGATGCGGTTATCGACCTGAGAGATAGCGACCACGGAGGGCTCGTTGAGCACAACACCTTTGCCGCGTACATAAACCAGCACGTTAACGGTGCCGAGGTCGATCCCGATCTGCTTGTCGAACATACATCCTCCACGGGGCTGAACTCGTTGGGAATCATAACACAAAAGCCACCTGTGTACAACAGATGGCTATTTAGGTGAATCAGTCGTACGCGCAAGGGCACATCAAGGGGTTTGCGGCACCTGCGCGGCTGACCACTCGACTGGTTCGCCTTCCTTTTGGTCGGGCAGGGCGTGATCATCCTCTAACGAGCGATTAATTACCGCTCCCAGGTCGGCCAGGTGCCGGTCGATATCCTGATAGCCGCGGTCGATGTACATCACATTGCTGATTGTGGTGACGCCCTCGGCAGCCAGCGCAGCCACCACCATAGCCGCTCCCGACCGGATGTCGAGTGCCTTGACCTCTGTGCCAACCAGCGGGGTCGGGCCGTGCACCACCGCGCGGCGGCCGTTATCCTCGATGTCGATATTGGCGCCCATCAGGCGCAACTGCTCGACATATTGCAGCCGGCCGTCAAACATCAACTCAGTGGTGTTGCTGATGCCCTCTGCCTGTGTCATGGCAGCAGTAAAAGGCGCCTGCAGGTCAGTCGGGAAGCCCGGGTACGGGTAGGTCTGGATGTCGACTGCGCGCAGCGGCTGCGCATAACGGACGCGGAATTCCGTAGGACTTATCAGCACTTCAGCACCGGCTTGCTGCAGTTTGGCAGTCACCGCCCCGAGATGCGGCGCCACAGCGGCGTGCATGGCGACCTCTCCGCCAGACACGAGGGCGCCCAGCGCATAGGTGCCGGCCACCATGCGGTCGGGCATCACGCGGAAACAGGCACCGTGCAGCCGGCCGACACCTTCGATATGTAGCGTGCTCGTACCAGCGCCCGAGATGCGCGCCCCCATGGCGCACAGGAAGGCGATCAAGTCGGCCACTTCCGGCTCGATCGAGGCGTTTTCGATGGTGGTAATGCCATTAGCCAGGACAGCCGCCATAATAAGGTTCTCGGTGCCGGTGTGGCTGGGGTAATCCAGGATCAGGCGTTCGCCGTGCAAGCCGGGTGCGCAGATCACATAATTCACCTCAGCGGTGTTGATTTCGGCGCCCATCATTTGAAAGCCCTTCAAGTCGACGCTCACCGGGCGGGTGCCGATAGCACAACCTCCGGGATGAGGGGCTTCGGCTTGGCCAAAGCGGCTCAGGAGCGGCCCTACCACCAGAAAGCTGGCGCGCATCAGCTTGGCAAGATCGGGAGGCAGATAGGCCTTGCCGATGCGGGAGGCCTTGATGCGCAGGGTGTTGCATCCCTCAAAGCGCGCTGCCACGCCCAGATGGTGCAGCACCTTGAGCATCGTTCGAATATCTTCGATATAGGGCACATTTTCGATCAGGCATTCATCAGCGGTTAATAAGGTGGCCGCGATGATCGGCAAAGCGGCGTTTTTAGCGCCCTCGACTGAAATATATCCGCTGAGGGGATGTCTGCCTTCGATAATCAGGGGCATATCCTCACCTGTTAACAGTCACTAGCCGATAGTATCTGGCTGGCATTATCTTAACCGATATATAACGATCTGGCAAGCATCCCGATCCTGCTTGGATTATGGCCTTGGATGCGCCATGCTCCTATACTATAATTGCTGCATGGTGAGAGATAACATTGTTGGATGCTGAGCGACCGGCCGTCACAGTGATCATTGCAGCGCACGCACCGCTGGCAACGGCCATGCTGGCTGGCGCCGAGGCTATTACGGGCACGACATCCGCGCTGCAAGTCCTCGACCTTGCTCTGGATGAAGCCCCGGCACACTATACAGAGCGTCTGGCATCCGCCTGTGCGACCGGTTCAACTGCTGTGGTGCTGGCAGATCTCTATGGCGGGACACCCTGGCAATCGGCGGTGACCCTGATGCGTCAGACCCCGCCTGTGGTCGCGCTGCTGGTGGCAGGCGCCAACCTGGCGCTGGTGTTGGAGGCTGCTGTGGGGGTTCAGCAGGGGGCCACTCTAGAACATATCGCCCAACAGCTGAGAACGCTGGCGCCCAAGAGCATCGTAATACAGCCGCATGGGCGTGATGGTGACGTCTGAGAGCGCTCGCGCGCGTGTGGTCATCCGGCTGGATGACCGCCTGATCCATGGTCAGGTGGTGGCCGACTGGCTGCGCTGGCTCGCGCCCTGCGATATCATGGTGGTCAGCCTTAGTAACCCGCCGCCAGACGCCGCACTGTTGCGCGTTGTCACCCCGCAGCAATACGACTTGGCAGTGCTTACACCAGAGGCTGCCCGGCCACTGTTAAGTACGCAAGTGGTACCGCATAACCGGTTGGTGGTCACGGATAGCGTATCGGCGCTGGTGGAGCTGCTGCCGTCTGGCTGGTCGGGCGAGGTTATCCTTGGGGCGCTGGCATGGCGTGTGGGGCGTGAGTACGTGTTCGAGCGTGTCTATCTGGATGCCGATGAGGCGGAGGTGCTGCAATCGCTCGCAGATTCCGGGGTGCGCTTGATATATCGCGCGCGCTACCACGATTCCGGCCTTCTTTGGCGCAGGCGCTGAGCGTGCCGTTGGCGGTGCTTGCCCTGGCAAGCGCGACCTTGTGGCTGCCTACCAGCGCCACAGCCCAGGCGGTACCGCCTGCTCCTGCGCTGATCAGCTGGGGCGCCGCGGCCGCGGTTGGCCTATGCTACTTTATCTCGCAAAGCGCTCTATTGGCTGGTGTCGGCTACTTTACGCTCTACCGCCCGTTGGTGGCCGGCACCCTGGTAGGGCTGATCCTGGGCAAGCCCGCCGAAGGCGCACAGATCGGGGCGTTCATCAACCTGGCTTATCTGGGCTTTTACGCCCCGGGCGGGGCACTGCCCAGCGATATCGCCCTGGCCGGCTACCTTGGCACCGCCCTGGCACTGGCCAGCCCGTTGAGCCCCTCTGCGGCGCTGGCACTGGCGGTGCCAGCGGGCATGTTTGGCTATCTTACCTATCAGTTACGCATGAGCCTGAGCGTCATCTTTGTGCGCTGGGCCGAGCGCCTGGTGATGCGAGGAAAGCCGCGTGCGTTGCTGTGGTGTAATGTGGTGGCACCGCAACTGCTGGTCTTTGTGCTGAGCTGGCTGCCGATCACATTGGCGTGCCGTTGGGGTCCGGGTTGGCTGGCGAGCAGCCTGGCAGCTTTGCCCGGATGGATCCTGCCGGCCCTCAGCGGTATAGGGGCGCTGATGCCGTTAGTAGGCCTGGCATTAGCGCTCGCCCAGCTGTGGGATGTACACAAAGGGGTCCTCTTTGCGGCTGGTTTTGCCGTCGCAGCGCTCCTCGGGTGGCCAATCCTGCTGCTGGCGCTGATTGCTGGCTTGCTGGCATGGCGCTTGACGCCGCGTACCATAGGGCAGGCGCAAACCCGGGCGGATAAGGCAGCGCCCGCAGATACCCCCATCACGACGCTACCGCTTGCCACGCGCTGGCGGGTATGGCTCAACTGGCTATTCTTCTCACACGGCAGTTACAACTATGAGCGTATGCAAGGCTTGGGAGTGGCACATGCCCTGTCTCCGGCGCTGGCGGCCCTTTATCCGGCTGGCAGCAACCGCAACCAGGCGATCGCGCGCCATCTTGCATATTTCAACACCGAGCCCAACCTGGGCGCCTTTATTATCGGTACCTCACTGGCTATGGAGGAACGCGTGCAGGCGGGCTTCGTCGAACCCGACTCTGTGCATGCGATGAAAACCGGCCTGATGGGACCGCTGGCGGCGGTGGGCGATACCCTCATCCAAGGCACGCTGGTGCCCGCTGCGCTGCTGCTGGCATTAGGCTTGACCCAGTCGCACGGGTTGTGGGGTCCGGCTCTCTATGTGGTGGGCATCTCGCTGGTGATCTGGGGGGTAGGCGCTGGTGCGTTTTGGCAGGGGTATCGCAGCGGCCGGGCAGTGCTGGATCGCTGGCTCGCCAGCGGTGTCTGGCAACGCGTCCTGGCAGGCCTCGAGCGCTTTGCCAGCCTGATGCTGGGGGTGGTGCTGGCGCGCCTGGCACCTCTGCAATTGAACCCAGACATGTGGCCGGCAGGCCTGGCCGGACCAGTCGGTCAGGCACTCTCTCTGCTGGCAGTTTTAGGGTTGGTCTGGCTGTTTCGGCGCGGATTCAAGCTCCCCTGGGTAATGACAGCGCTATGGCTGGTGGGTGCTTTGCTGGGGGTGACGGGGGGGCTGGCGCATGCCTGAGTGCGAACAGCGCGGATGGTTTATCGGGGTGGATCTGCACGCTCGCGTTGCCGCGCGTCTGGCGGCATTGTCACAGTACAGCAGTGCAAACCTGGTCGTAACAGCCAAGGGCCGGCAGGCAGAGGCCGCCAGCGTTACTGACATGCTCCTGCTGGGAATCTCAGCCGGCAGCCACATCACTCTTTGTTCCGATATGCCCTTGCCGGACACTGCCTGGGCTGAGATGCTCGAGCTGCTGCAGGCCTGCCCGGATGACCAGACTCACTGGCAGGGATGCGGCCTCTCGGCGGGCGAGGCGGCTGCAGCGCCGAGTTGGTTGCCACCCATGGATAAAACAGGCGCTGTTGTTGACCCGATAGCGCACCTGAACGGCGCACAGTTGGCACTCGCGCGCGAGTTGTACTCGACACAGGCATCCGGTGCGGCTGAACTGACTGAGCTACTTGAAGCCGAACGCCAGCTGTTGGAGCATCCGCGTTTGGGCGAGATGCTGGCCGGTACGTTGCCCTCTGGGGCTGCTGCGATGCTCATCGAAAGCGTGCGCGCTCGCTTGCTCGCGCAACCTGAAGCGCTATCTAGTTCGCCGTGCATTCTGCTCAAGGAAAGCGTGCAAGTTAGTGAGCTCCTGGAGGCTGGCGCGGGCAGGATCGCCGCGGTGGTGTGCGGCACAGGGGCCTTTACCTCGCACAGCGCCATTGCAGCGCGTGCGTTGGGCATTCCCATGGTGGCCGGATTCGGCACCGCGCAGCTGGCTGCCATGGCGCAGCACCCCCGGCTGTACGTCGACGGCGCGCGCGGGATCGTACGCGTCGCTCGGGCAAACGCGCACGTCACTGCGCCTGTTCAGGTTCCGCCGCAACCTAAACTGGTGTGTAAGAGCGGCTTGTGGGCAAATGGCGATTCGCCCGCGATTATTCGGCAAGCCTTGGCCGACGGCGCGGCGGGGATCGGCCTGGTGCGTGCTGAACAGTGGCGCAGCGGTGATGCTGACTATGTCTATGGGTCCGCCAGCCTGCCGGGCGAGTTAATCGAGCTCGCTCGCTCTGTGCCAATCATCTGGCGTGTTCAGTCCGCCTCGGTGTTGCCTGTCGAGACCCTGTGCAGCTGGGCGCGGCAGGCGCGCGGTACCCGGCTGGCTTTTGCGCTGGCTGGCGTGCGCACGGCGGATGCCTGGCTGGCGTGGCAGGCAGCCTGGCAAAGGGCAGCAGAGCCCGATGCCCCGTCGCCGCAGGGCGTGCTGATCGAGGTGCCCGCTCTGGCGGATGACCTTGAGCGCATCGCACCTCGCGCCGATTTCGTCTCGATCGGCAGCAACGACTTGGCAGCGCACTATTACGCGCTCGACCGCGACGATCCTGCTCACATGCTGCCGCGCGCGACGCTGCAGCCCGGCTTCTGGCGTCTGATGGCGCGCATTGCTGAGTGTGCAAGGCAGTACCGCAAGCCGCTCTACATCTGCGGAGAGGCAGCCGGCTTGTGGCCTGAGGCGCTCCTGTTCGATGCCCTCGGCATGCGCTTGAGCGTCGCGCCGCATAGGCTGGTGCCGATCGCGCGCCAGCTTGAGCAGCATCGCTCACAGGCCATGCGGGCGGTGGAAGCCATACTGAGTGCAGACCAGTTCGACGATACAGCTGCCGCGTTCACGCAACTCGGGATACGTGTTCATCCAGAGGTTTTCTCATGAATCAGACATCCGTCCCGCAGTTTGTCGTGATTTTGGCGGCTGGTAAAGGTGCCCGCATGGGCTTGAGCGGCGAACACAAGGTGTCCCAACGCATCGGCGGACGCGCGGTGATCAACCGTGCCATCGCCACTTACCGCGAGGTTGGGATCCCTAATACCGTGGTGGTGGTAGGGCATCTGGCCGAGCAGGTGCAAGCGGTGGTCACCAGCGAACATGACGGCATTCTGTGGGCAAACCAGGCCGAGGCACGCGGCACGGGCGACGCGGCACGCGTCGGCCTGCAGGCTGTGGCACAGGAGGATCCGCTAGGTGACCCGCAGGTGCTGCTCGTTGCGGGCGACCGATTGATCGACGGGGTCCTTTTGGAACGGCTCTTTCGCCAGCACGCTCAGCAGGGCGCCGACCTCACCATGGTGACGGCGCGCGCGGCCGAAGGATCGCATCAGGGGCGCGTGCTGCTCGATGCAGCCGGCGGGGTTCTGGCTGTCGCCGAATGGGCTGACTTGGCAGCCGCCCCGAAGGATGCCCGGCTCGTTTATGGCCCTCGCGAGCATCAGCAAACCTTTACCCCGGAAGAAGCAATGGCTGCCGAATTGGTCAACGTCTCGATCTATCTGGGGCGCCGCTCACTGCTGGTCTCCGCCCTGTCTCAGCTGGGCACCGATAATGTGCGCGGCGAAGAGTACCTCTCCGACATCGTGAACCTGGCGGTGCGTGCCGGCAATCAGGTAGGCTTAATGGTCGCGGAGGATCCGCGTCAGGTGCTGGGCTACAACACACCTGCGGAATTGGCGGCTCTGGACGCCTACTGGCAGACCCAGCATCCGGTTGCCTTGCCGCGTCCCGCTGATCAGGCCCTGCAAACGCTGCAGCGCTGGCGTGAGTGGTTGGCGGGCGATGATCTGGCTTCACGGGCGAATTTTGAGTGCCTGTATGGCCCATCTGAGCAGCTGGTTGCCGACCGGCGGCGCGCCATGCAGGAGTTGGTGGCGCATGGCGAGGCGCTGCTGGGGCCGGTTGCCGAGGTGCTGCTGATTCGCTCACCGGGGCGCGCCAACATCCTCGGCCGCCACATCGACCATCAGGGCGGCGTCTGCAACCTGCTGGCGATTAACCGCGAAATCCTGATGCTGGCACATCCGCGCAGCGACGACCGCGTCACCCTGCACAACCTGCAGCCCGATCGATTTGGCGAGCGCAGCTTTGCGCTGCGTGAACTGATCTCACAACTGCCCTGGGATGACTGGCTCAATCTCGTCAACAGTGAACAGGTGCGCGCTCTGTCGAATGTGGCCCAGGGCGACTGGGTGAAATACATCAAAGCCGCCCTGGTGCGGTTACAGAAGCGCTTCCCGACGCAGCCACTGTGCGGGATGGACCTGGTGGTCTCGGGCGATATCCCGGTGGCTGCCGGGCTCTCGTCGTCGTCGGCACTGCTGGTGGCCGCCATCGAAGCCGTCATTCGTCTGAACGCCCTCGAGCTGGAGCCCAGCCAGTTTGTCGACCTGGCCGGCGAGGGTGAGTGGTTCGTGGGCACCCGCGGGGGCAGCGCCGATCACGCGGCCATCAAGCTTAGCCAGGCTGGTCAGGTCGCCCAGGCGGAGTTCTTTCCCTTCCGGCTGGCTCGCATGGCACTCTTTCCGTCCGGTTACGAGCTGGTGATCTGCGATTCGGGCATCAGCGCACGCAAGTCGGCCGAGGCACGCACTACCTTTAACCAGCGCATCGCCAGCTATCGCATCGGACTGGCCTGGCTGCGTGCTGCCTTTCCGCAGCTGGCCGAGCGTATGCAGTATCTACGCGACGTGAATACCCGCACGCTGGGCATTTCTTTGAGCGAACTGTATCGCATGCTGCTGGTGCTGCCTGAGGCGGTCGCCCAGCGTGACCTGCCCTTGGCAGTGCTTGAACAGCTGGACCAGTGGGGTTTGCAGGAGGCGGCGCCCGACACGACCTATCCGGTGCGCGGGGTAGTGCTGTATGGCCTGGCCGAGTGCGAACGCTCCAGGCTGGGCATCGACCTGCTGGCGGATGGCAACGGCGCGGGCTTTGGCGAGCTAATGAATGCCTCGCACGATGGCGACCGCGTCGTCAGCTGGGTGGACGGTCAGGCTGTGCCCTATACTGCGCCAACCGATGATGTCTATCTGCTGCGGCTGAGCGATTCGGCAGCACGTGATCCGCTGGCGCGGGCGAGTGCGCTGGCATTTCAACCGGGGGCATATCGTTGCAGCACGCCGGAGATCGACCAACTGGTGGATCTGGCGTTGATGGTGCCGGGGGTGGTCGGTGCGCAGCTAGCTGGAGCAGGCCTGGGCGGATGTATGATGGTGCTGGTGCGCAGCCAGGCGCTGCAAAAACTCACCGGCGCCCTCGAGAACGGCTATTACCGTCCGCGCGGGCTGCCGGTGATGGTCTCAGCCTGTACTCCCGTGCAGGGCAGCGGTATCATCAACCCATGGGGCTAAACGCTGTATCATCCAAATGGCGTCAGCTGGTCGGCAGGGATATCCACCCCAAAACCAGGCTCGTCTGACACATAGACATAACTATCCACGGGTGCGAAAGTCCCGTTATACGAATGACCTTCGGCCAGCGGAACACCCGGTGCGGTACCCACAAAGTACTCGCCCCACGGCATGTTAGGCATGGCGATCGTCAGGTGCGTGCCATAGGGTGACATGGCGCCGCCGTGCAGGATCACCGTCAGCCCGGCCGTGTTGGCCGCCTCGGCGATCTTGCGGCAGGCCGTCAGCCCGCCCACCCAGTTCATGTCCGGCTGGAGGATATCCACCGCGCCATGCTTGATCATCCAGAGGAAGGGCCAGGGTGTGTACATGTGCTCGCCGGTGGCCAGGGTCTGCCAGGGCAGCCGTTCGCGCACGGCCACGTGGCCGTCCAGGTCTTCGGGGATCAGGTACTCTTCGATCCACTTGAGGCGGTACGGGCGCAGGCGCTCGGCTAGTCGCACGGTATAGTCGACGTCGAACGCCATGTAGCAATCCAGCATGATCTCGCAGTCGTCGCCCACCAGCTCGCGGGTGTGGGCCACCAGGGCCTCGTTGCGCGCCAGCCCGTCCAGGCCGTCCACCGGGCCGTAGGGGCAGGCCAGCTTGACCGCGTTAAAGCCCACCTCGCGATACCAGTCGATGTCGTTACCGGTGGCATAGCAAAAGATCTGATCGCGCACCTTGCCGCCCAGCAGCTTGTACACCGGCAGCCCGGCGGCTTTGCCGGCGATGTCCCACAGCGCCATCTCGATGGCGCTCACGGCGCTGCCCCACGGCTTGAAACTGGCGAGGCGTCGAACGCGCATCATCACGCGCTCGACGTTGGTGGGGTCCTCGCCGACGATGAGGTCCTTGTAGAACATGATGTGCGGCTTGAGGTAGTGCTTGCTCGCCTCCACCTCGCCGAGGCCATGGATCCCCTCATCGGTAGTGATCCGCACCACGGGGTTGTTACCGAACACGGCGCATTTCAGGTCGGTGATCTTCATCGTTCCCTCTTTCCTGTTCAGGATGCCCGCGATCCGGGTAAAGCGAGGGCGCACTGCCCCCGTCCGCGGTCGTCCGCGCGGGACACACCTTGGTGTGCCCCAACGCGTCGACCGGGTCGACCACCGCTAGTCGTCAAAGAACCCCTTGTCCTCTTCCCGCAGGTACTGCTCCGCCTTGTCGGGGATGATGTCCACGCCCAGGCCCGGGGTATCCCAGACGTCGATCATGCTGTCCTTTACCACCGGATTGGGGAGGCCGCTGACGATGTCGTACCACCACGAGGGGTTGCCGATGGGGTACTCGAAGGCGATATAGTTCTGCGGCATGGTCGCCGCCACGTGCACGTGGGCCGCCAGACCGATAAGGCCGTCAAAGACGCCGTGGGGCGCCATGAGGATGCCGTGCAGGTCGGCGTACTCGGCGATCCACTTGAGTTCGGCGATGCCGCCCACATCCTCGGGGTCGGGCCCGATGATGTTCACGGCGTGCTTTTCGATCAGCTCGCGGAAATTCTGCCGCAGGTAGATCTGCTCGCCGGTATGGATGGGCGTCGACGTGCTCATGGTGATGTCGCGATACACGTCGGCCAGCACGTACGGCGTATAGTCGCCGGTAAAGAGGTCCTCGAGCCACATGACGTTCAGCGGCTCCAGCGCCTTGGCGAGGCGGATGGCGTCGGGCACCATCCAGCCGGGGCCGCAGTCGAGGGCCAGGCCCACCTCATCGCCCAGCACGCCCTTCATCGCCTCGACGCAGGCGATGACGTGCTTGAGCCCGCGCTCGGTGATCTGGCCGCGCGTGCCGCGCGGCTGCACCTCACCGTAGAAAAAGCCGGGCACTTCGCGCGCCATGGAAGAGTGAAAGCCGACGGCCTGCTTGATGATGGAGAACCCCTCGGGGCTGGCCTTCATCTTGGCCATGTTCTCGGCATAGTCGTCGGGCGAGTGGCCCTTCATCGGAAAACGGATGGCGCCGTTATAGACGCGCACCTTGTCGCGCACCTTGCCGCCGAGCAGCTTGTACACCGGGATGCCCGCCGCCTTGCCGGCGATGTCCCACAGCGCCATCTCGATGGCGCTCACGGCGCTGCCCCACGGCTTGAACGCTCCGAGACGGCGGATGCGCAGCATGACGCGCTCGACGTCGGTGGGGTCCTCGCCCACAATCATGTCCTTGTAGAACATGACGTGCGGTTTGAGGTATGGCTTGGTGGTCTCTGCCTGGCCGAGGCCGTGAATCCCCTCGTCAGTGGTGATGCGCACCACGGGGTTGTTGCCGATGATGGCGCACTTGAGGTCGGTGATCTTCATGGGTCGTTACTCTCCTCTGCGCGACGGCGCGCTGGATGGTTGTGCGAGCACTGTAGCGCAGGAGCAGGGGGACGTCAACAGGCTCGGTGGCGGGCGGGGAAGCACGGTGGTATGCTCTCGGCGACGTGGTAGCGTCCCAAGGAGGTAGTGCCGTGGAGCCAAGTCCCATGAAATCCTACGACGTGGACTCGTGCATCGTCAAGATCTATGATCAGACCGAGACCCAGACGGAGGACGTGGCGCTGATCCGCCGCCTCCTGGCGCACCTCCCGCTCCCTCTCACCAGATGCGGCGAAAAGATCGGGGAGGGGGGCTCGAGCATCCTGGAGCCGTTCTGCGGCAACGGCCGTATCCTCATCCCCCTGGCTCAGGACGGCCATCGCCTGGTAGGGCTGGACAAGTCGCCCCCCATGCTCGCCTCGGCGCGCGCCAAGCTAGCCGCCCTGCCGCGGGGGGTGCGAGAGCGCGTCACGCTGCGCCAGGTCGACGTGCTGACCACGCCGTGGCCGCTGGGGTTCGACGTGGTCATCCTGGGAGGCAACTGCCTGTACGAGTTGGCGACGCCCGAGGAACAGGAGGCGTGCATCGGCGCCGCCGCCACATCGCTGCGGCCCGGCGGGTACCTCTATCTGGACAACAATCACATGGAGGGGGAGCTGGCCGCCTCGTGGCGGGAACCGGGAGTGAACGTGAACCGCTTCCCCACCGGCCGCTGCGCCGACGGCACCGTCGTCCAGGGCACGACGGAGACGATAGCCTTCGACGCTCAGACGCGGCTGGTGCGCTTTCGGCGCACGGTCACCATCACGCGTCCCGACGGCACCACGACCCAGCGCGAGTGGGTGGAGCAAAAGCACCCGCCGAGCACCGCCGAGATGCGCGCCTGGCTGGAACGCCACGGGTTCCGCGTCGAGGAGCTATGGGGCGACCGGCGCGGCGCGCCGTACAGCGACACCTCGGGCCGCGCCATCTTTTGGGCGCAGCGGGCTGGGGGGTAAACGGCCTTTGGCTACGCGGGAAGGGCCGCGGGTGGCCGTCCGGTCGCGCAGGACGCGCCGGGGGTGGACCTTAGGCCGCGCCAGAGGCGCCGTGGGTAGACCTCCGGCTACGCGGGAGACGCCGGGGGCTAAAGCCCTCCGGCTAGCTCAGATGGAAGCCCTTACGGGCTTTCTCGGCAACCTGGGAGCTGGCGTTGTGCGACAGTTCAGCCCCGTGGGAGCTGTCTTGGCCCCGAAGGGGGCTACGTCTACCCTAGCCCGGCGGTTCAACGCCGGGCGGGCTGGCGTAGCCCGAGGGTTCCACGCTGGGCGGGCTTGGCCTACCTCGGTCCCGTAGCGGCCTGACGTTCTTCGGCGGCTCACCCCCGGGGAGGGCGGTGCCGGCCCCGAAGGGGGCTACGTCTACCCTAGCCCGGCGGTTCAACGCCGGGGGGCTGAGGGGGTGCCGCCCAGCGTCGCGTCGAGGCGCTCCCAGGCGCGACGCGCGGCCTCGACCTCCTCCGGGCTCGGCGGCGAGGGGGCGTAGCGGGCGACCTCATAGGCGTCGCCGAGGGCGCGCAGGTCGGCGCGCACGGCGGGGAGGTTGCGCTCCAGGGTGCGCTCGTGGGCAAGGGCCGTCTCGCCGGGCGAGCGCCCCAGGCCGAGCGCCTCGACGCGGGCCAGCATGCGCTGGTAGGCCTCGCGCACGGCGCGACGCGACGCCTCGACCCCCTCCAGGCTCAGGAAGGGCTCTGCGGGGGCGCGCCTCCGCCGCCGGCGCCATGCGTCCCACTGCGCCCGCAGCAGCCCCATCGACAGGATCGACTCGCGCTGCTCCGCCTGTTCGGGGGGCCGTCGCCGCCGGCGGCGTTCGGCGAGATAGAAGGCGAGGGCGATCCCCGCCACCAGCGCGACCACCGCCGCCACCCGCAGGATGTCCTGCATGGCCGGCGACAGCGCCCGCGGCTCGATAGGGATGTCGCCAAAGGGCGATTCCTGCGGCTCGCCCGACTCGGGGGTCTGGAGAAGTTCCCCCTCTACGAGCAGGCCACGCAACGCCATGATGAGGGGCCAGATGACCCACAGAATGGCAAAGGCGAGCCAGGCGATGAGCGTGCCCACCGCGTCCAGGATAGCGCCGATGACGCCCCCCACGGCGCGCAGGGCGTCCCTCGCCGCCTGAGGCGACACGACCTGGGTGAGCAGCCACCCCGCCACGAGGATCGCCGCCACCACGCTACCCGCCGAGACGAGCCAGTAGCGATTCAAAAAGGGCGCGGCACGGCCGCGGGCGCGCTGCAGGCTCAGCATCTCGGAGGCCGAGAGGAGCGCCAGCGCCAGCATGCCGCTGACGAGAAAGGTCAGGGTCGCGGCGCGCAGGTCCACCCTGGCCAACCCCTCCAGCGATCCGAGATCAAAGAGCAGCATGCCGCCCAGGGCCAGCACCCCGAGCACAAAGCTGCGCCAGAGGGCGGATGAATCGGCCCAGTCGATGGACAACCCGCCATACCAGAGCGCCGCGCTGACCACGATGACGACCAGGTTCGCCGGCACCGTCACCCGCAGGTCCACCAGGGCGTCATACTGCCCGCGCAGCCATTCGCCCGGCGCCGCGGCGTCAAAGCGAAAGAGGTAGGCCGTCGCCGCCGCCACGGCAATCAGGCCGGCCAGCACCAGCAGGACGCGCCCTCCCGAGCGGGTCCCCAGCGCCCCTTCCAGCGCCGTCGCGCCCACGAGGAGGACCAGCACCAGCCAGGCAGGGTAACGCCCAGGCCACGGGGCGACGATGGGCAGCGCAAAGAGGAGGGCGATGAGCGGCGTCAGCCACGAGGCGCGCATCACGGCCGACGCCGCGGGCAGCAGCCCCGACTCGAGCCAACGAAAGCGCATCATACGGTTGCGGCGTCTAGCCGGTTGGAGCCAACGCCGCGGATGCCAGCGCCGTTGAAGACAACGCCGCATCACGACCTCCCAGGTGGTGGTGGCGCAACGTCTCGGGCACATCGGGCGCCTCGTCGCCCACCGTGAGCAAGATGGCGCCGTGACCCGCCGTGTCCAGGGCCAGCAGCCGCTCGTAGACCTCCTCCCCGGGCCGGGCGGTGATGGCGACCACTGTGGCGCCGTAGGGGAGCCGGGGCCGCAGGCGGTGCAGCGTCTCGGCGAGTGACAGGCCCGGGAAGGGACTCAGCATGGCCATGGCGGTCAGCAGTTGCCGCGCCTGGTCGGGGTGCCGGCCGGGGCGCACCATCACCCAATCTTGCCCCTCACCGCCCAGCGCGTTGGCGCACAGGCCCACCATATGGCGTTGGGCCAGCGCCTCCATGGCGATGGATGCCGCCGCCGTGATCGCGTACTCCAGATACTCGGGCACGTACTCGAAGGTGCGCTGTAGCGTCTGCACGTCGACCACCAGCATCAGCGCCAGCGTGTCGCTGGGGTCGAACTGCTTGGTCTGCAGCCGCCCGACGTGGGCCGAGGCGGGCCAGTGGACATGGCGTGGGTTGTCGCCCGGCGCATAGTCGCGCACCATGGCGAAACGCAGCGGGTCGGTGTGGACGCGTCTGCGGGCGAGCCACTCCCCCAGCGGCCGCCCGGCGGGGAGGCCAAGGGCCTCCACGGGCACCACGCGGGGGTAGACGATCAGTTCATCGGTGTCGTCATCGATGCGCTGGCGCCGACGAAAGCCAAACATGTCGCCCGACGAGATCTCGGCCGGCCCGAAACGAAAGTAGCCCCGCTGATCGCCCCGGATGCGGTGCGTGCGTGTGACGCGCTCGTACCAGCGCAGCGAGACCACCGAGTCGAGGAACGGCTTGGGCGCCGCCGGGAGCGCCCCCCCCTGCGCCGCATCGACGTCGTAGGGGCGACCGGCCGGTCGCCCACTATCTTTAGGCTGTCGCCCACTATCCTCAGGCTGTCGCCCGCCACGGTCGGGCCGTCGCCCACTCCCGCTGATCGCGTCGGGCAGGGTGACCGGCGCGGGGTAGCGGTCGCGCACCAGGAGCCAGGGCAGGGGGAGCGGCTTGGCGTTGGTGAACTCGAGGGTGAGGGTGGTCGCCTCGCCGTAGGCGAGGTGGTCGCGCCCCAGGCGACGCCGATAGGTGACGTTGGTGAGGCAGTGGCGCGCCCATAGCTCGGACGCGCCGGAGGCGAGGGCCAGTACCAGCACCAGCAGGGCCAGGGTGCCACGCTGATTCAGCACCGCCAGGATCAGCAGGGCGCCCAGAAACGCCCACCAGAGGCCGCCCTTCACGTCACACCCTCCCGGCCCAGTTCTCCTCCACGGGCACCGGCACCCCCGCCACGATCTCACGCAGCGCCCCGGCGACTCCCTCGCCGTGCAGGCGCATGCGCGCCCCCGCGATGAGGCGGTGGGCGAGTACCGGCTCGGCGAGGGCCAGGACGTCGTCGGGCAGGACATAGTCGCGCCCGTGCAGCGCCGCCAGGGCCTGGGCGGCGTGATAGAGGGCCAGCGTGGCACGCGGGCTGGCGCCCAACGACAGCGCCTCGCTGTTGCGGGTGGCGCGCACCAGGTCGACGATATAGCCCTCCACCGCCTCGTGGACGAACACCTGGCGCGCCTGAGCGGCGAGCGCAACGATCTCCTCCGCCGAGAGCACCGGCTGCAGGTCGACCAGCGGGTCCTCAGCGCGGTAGCGCCGCAGGATGGCGCGCTCCTCATCGGGTTCCGGATAGCCGAGGTTCAGCCGCAGGAGAAAGCGGTCGAGCTGCGCCTCGGGGAGGGGGAAGGTGCCCTCCAGCTCGATGGGGTTCTGTGTGGCGAGCACCAGGAAGGGGCGCTCCAGGGGGCGCGTCACGCCGTCGCCCGTCACCTGGCGCTCCTGCATCGCCTCCAGGAGGGCGCTCTGGGTGCGTGGGCCGGCGCGGTTGATCTCATCGGCCAGCACCACCTGGCTGAACACGGGGCCAGGGCGGAACTCGAACTGCAGCGTGGCCTGATTGAACACGCTGACGCCGGTGATGTCGGTGGGGAGCAGGTCCGGCGTGAACTGGATGCGGCGAAAGGTGCACCCCAGGCTGCACGCCAGCGCCTTGGCGAGGGTCGTCTTGCCGATGCCGGGCACGTCCTCGATGAGCACATGCCCCTCGCAGAGGAGGGCGACGAGCAGCAGCTCGATGACGTCGTCCATGCCCACGATGACGCGGGCCACGTTCTCGCGCACGCGCCGGCCCGCCCCTTGGATCGTCAAAGCATCCACGATGGCGTGCACCTCCGTTCGGATCGTCGTCGATAGCGTCCGGCCGCGGCGCCGGGACGAGGTACGGGCGGGCCCGTCGGCCCGCCCGATGCTCACTGCACGCGGTTACCAGTCGACGGGCGTGCCGTCGTCCGGGTGGTACGACTCGCGGTTGCGCCAGTCGTGGCCGATCTTGTCCGCCAGGGCCTCCTCGTCCAGCTCCACCCCCAGGCCGGGCCCCGTGGGCAGTGGCACAAAGCCGTCGACGACCTGGAACGGCTCCTTGAGGTAGCCGTCGCCCAGGTTGACTTGCTCCTGGCAGAGAAAGTTCGGGATGGCGGCGTCGAGCTGGATGCAGGCCGCCAGGGCGATGGGCCCGAGGGGGCAGTGCGGCGCGATGGCGGCATAGTACGCCTCGGCCATCCCCGCGATGATGCGCCCCTCAAAGATCCCGCCGGCGTGGGCGATGTCAGGCTGCAGGATCGAGGCCGCGCCCTTTTCCAGCACCTCGCGAAAACCCCACTTGGTGTAGACGCGCTCGCCGGTGGCAATAGGCAGGTGCGTCTTGCGCGCCAGGTCGGCCAAGACCTCGACGTTCTGGCACTGCACCGGCTCCTCGATGAACATCGGCTGGTACGGCTCCAGCGCCTTGATGAGCAGCATGGAGGTCTGGGGGCTGACGGCGCCGTGGAAATCGATGGCGATGTCCACGTCCTTGCCGGCGGCCTCACGGATGGCGGCAAAGCGCTCCACCACGCGCTCGACAAAGGCGGGGCTCTCGACGATGCGCGCCGGCCGGCCACCGACGACACCCGTCTTGAGGGCCGTATACCCCTCGGCCACGCGTTGGCGGGCGACCTCGGCCACCTCCTCATTGGTGGCGCCATGGGTGTGGGCATAGATGCGGATCTTGTCGCGCAGGGGGCCGCCCAGCATCTGGTACACCGGCAGTCCCACGGCCTTGCCCGCCAGGTCCCACAGGGCGTGCTCCACGCCCGAGAGGGCGCTGGTCAGGATCGGTCCGCCCCGGTAAAAGGCGTGCTTGTACATCGCCTGCCAGTGTCGCATCACCTGGGTGGGGTCCTTGCCGATGAGGTACGGCTCCAGCTCCTCCACCGCTTTGGCGACGGTGAGGGCGCGCCCCTCGAGGATCGGCTCCCCGAGGCCTACGAGCCCTTCGTCCGTGTGCATCTTGAGAAAGAGCCAGCGAGGTTTGACGAGAAACGTTTCGAGCTTGGTGATACGCATGGTGTCGCTCCTCAGTTAAGATTATGGATTTGGCCGTTAGCTGTTGGCTGTTAGCTGCGAGCGGTCAGCTGACAGCTGACCGCTGACAGCCGACAGCTAGAACGAAAGATACGCCCCATCCGCCGCAAACATCTCGTCCACCATACAGCGGATCTCGGCCAGAGAGAGCTTGGAGGCGGTGAGCGGGTCGAGCTGGATGGCGCGATAGATCGCCTCGCGGTCCTGCTCGATGAATCCTTTGACCGCCAGCTCTTGCAGGTTCAGGCTGCCACGATTCAGCGCCGCCAGCGCCGGCGGCAGGTCGCCCACGTGGCAGGGGTGCAGGCCGCAGCCGTCCACCAGGATCGGCACCTCGACGACGCCGTTCTGCACCAGGTTACTGATCAAGCCGGTGTTGGGCACGTTGCCGTTGAACACATAGGGCACGTTCGTCTCGCACGCGTTCAGGATGCGCGCAAAATACTCGTGGCTGCGCTCGATCGCGATCGGCGCGCTCCCGCGCGCGAGCTGCTCCATCTCCTCATCTTGCGCCCGGCGGCTCTCCGCGAAGCGGGCCGCGCGCTGGGCGCGCGTCTCCCCCTTGGTCCCCACGCCCCACATCGCCTCGCTGGTGTGCTGGTCGATCAGTTCCGGCGTGCGCCGAAAGTAGGGCACGTACTCGGACATGTGGATGGAGGACTCGGAGACAAAGGCGCCAAAGTGCTTCATCACCTCCCACTTGACGATGTCGCGCCCATAGATGGCGGGGTCCTCCATCGCCTTCCTGATGAGGGGGTAGGCGTCCTGGCCCTTCCAGCGGTACTCCAAGAACCAGGCCATGTGGTTGATGCCCGCCACCCAGTAGGCCACCTCGTCAAAGGGGGCGCCGATGTACTCGGCCAGGTGCATGGCGGTGCCCTGCACCGAGTGGCATAGGCCGACATAGCGCACCGGCGCCAGCTCCTTCACCGCCCAGGAGAGCATCACCATGGGGTTCGTATAGTTGAGCATCAGGGCGTCCGGGCATACCCGCTGCATCGCGCGGGCGATCTCGATGACGGCGGGGGCGTTCTTTAAAAAGTAGAACACGCCCCCGGGGCCGGCGGTGTCGCCCACGGCCTGGTCGATGCCATACTTGAGCGGGATGGTGACGTGGTTGTCACTGTCCCCCACGCGGATGGAGACGGACACATAGTCGGCGCCCTGCAGGGCCTCCTCGAGGTCGGTGGTGGCCTCGATGGTGGCGCTCGTGCCGGCCTGCTTGACCATGCGGCGCGCCAGGGCGGCCATGGGGGCGAGCGCTGCCTCGTTGATATCCATCAGGGCGATGGTGCTGTCGCGGAGCGACGGCCAGGTGAGCACGTCGGTCACGAGGCGCCGCGCGAACACGTGGCTGCCCGCGCCGACGACGGCGATCTTGGGCATCGGGGCCCTCCTTGAGGCGTGTGGTGTGCGAACGGGAACGTGTGGGCGGCAGTATAGTGCCGTGACGCGGGAAGGGCAAGGCGCCCGCGGCCAGCACCCGCGGCCAAGGCCGGCAGCTGGCTGGCCCAGAGTACTGGGCTCACAAGCGCGCCCAGGCGCGCTGAGAACGCGTGAGCCCGCCTCGGCGGGCTTGCCGGATCAGACGGGCCGTTTACGGCTCGGCGTGCGGTGGCGTGGCGCGCCGAGGGTAAGGCGAAACGTCTTGCGTGGGGTGGGGTTCCATGCTAATATCCTCAAGAAATGAATGCGATGCATCATCCGCCATTGACCATCATCGGCGGGGGGTTGGCCGGCTCCGAGGCCGCCTGGCAGGCGGCCATCCGGGGCGTCGACGTGGCGCTGTACGAGATGCGGCCGCGGGCCACCACCCCGGCCCACAAGACGGACCTGCTGGCCGAGCTGGTGTGCAGCAACTCGCTGGGCTCGAACCTTCCCGATCGGGCGCCAGGCCTGCTCAAGGAGGAGCTGCGGCGGCTCGGCTCTCTCGTTATGTGCGCCGCCGACGCCAATGTCGTGCCCGCCGGCGGTGCGCTGGCCGTGGGGCGTGAGGCGTTCTCGCGCGCCATCACCGAGGCGGTGGAGCGCCATCCGCGCATCACTCTGGTGCGCGAGGAGGTCACCCGCCTGCCAACGGAGGACATGGTCATCGTCGCCACCGGCCCGCTTACCTCCGACGCGCTGGCAGAAGAGGTCGTGGCGCTGGCGGGGGAGGAACGTCTCTCCTTCTACGACGCCATGGCGCCCATCGTGGCGCTCGAATCCATCGATCAGACCAAGACGTTTCGCGCCTCGCGCTATGACCGGGGGGAGGCGGATTACATCAACTGCCCCATGACGCGGGAAGAGTACGACCGCTTCATCGAGGCGCTCTTGACGGCCGAGACGATCCCCTTGCGCGATTTCGAGCGCGAGGATGCTCGCTTTTTCGATGCCTGCCTGCCGGTGGAGGTGCTGGCGCGCCGCGGCCACAACGCCCTGGCGTTCGGCCCCCTCAAGCCGGTGGGGCTGCGCGATCCGCGCACCGGGCACCGGCCCTATGCCGTGGTGCAGCTGCGGCAGGACAACCTGGCGGGGACGCTCTACAACCTGGTGGGCTTTCAGACGAACCTGCGCTGGCCCGAGCAAAAGCGCGTCTTTGGCATGATCCCCGGCCTGGAGAACGCCGAGTGGGTGCGCTACGGGCAGATGCACCGCAACACCTTTATCAACGCGCCGGCGCTGATCGAGCCGACCATGCGCTGGCGGACGCGCCCGGGGCTCTACTTTGCCGGACAGATCGTGGGCACCGAGGGGTACGTGGGTTCGACCGCCAGCGGCCTCCTCGCGGGGGTGAACGCCGCGCGGGCGCTGCGGGGCCTGGGTGAGGTCGTGTTCCCGCCCACGACGATGCTCGGCGCGCTGGCCCACTACGTCTCGACGCCCCAAGGGGGGCAGTTCCAGCCAATGAAGCCCAACATGGGGCTGCTGCCCTCGCTGGAGGCGTCGCATCGGAAAAAGCGCGAACGCAACGCCGCCTACGCCGAGAGGTCGCTGGCCGACCTGCAGGCGTTCATTGCCGCCGAGGCGCTGTTAGATGACGTGGTTGAGGATCAAACGTAAGGGAGAGGTCCCTCAGACCCCTCACCCCAGCCCTCTCCCCGAGTACGGGGAGAGGGAGCAAGAGACAGGGTGTAGGGCGCGCTCGCATGAGCGCGCCGGTGCGCATGGTGTGGGCGCCCTATGCGTCGCTGCGGTGCTCCTGTTGCTGGCGGCGGGCTGCCGGCAGGTCGGGGCGATCAACCGCTTCAGCGGGCAGCGGGCGCTGGGACACGTGAAAGCACTGTGCGATCTGGGCCCCCGCCCAGTGGGTACCGAGGCCAACCTGAAGGCGGGCGACTATATCGCGCGCAAGCTCGAGGAGTACGGCTGGACCGTCGAGTTCCAGGAGTTTGGCTACCGCGGGGAGAGGATCCGCAACATCATCGGCAAGCGCGGCTCGGGGCCGGTGGTGATCCTGGGCGCGCACTATGACACGCGCTCGGTGGCCGATCGCGACCCCGCCGACCGGTCGGGCGGGGTGCTGGGCGCCAACGACGGCAGCAGCGGCACGGCCGTGCTGTTGGAGTTGGCCCGCGTGCTCGACCGCTCTGCCACGGACGAGGTCGAGATCTGGCTCGCCTTCTTTGACGCCTCGGACCAGGGAGGGCTGAACGCCTGGCCCTGGTGCGTGGGCGCGCGGGAGATGGCCAACACCCTCTCGGTGCGGCCAGAATACGCCCTGATCATCGATATGGTGGGAGATGCCGACCAACGATTCTACTACGAGTGGTCATCGTCGCTCTGGCTCTTGGAGAAGGTGTGGCGCATCGCGGACGACAAGGGGTACGGCCAGCACTTTGCCGACGAGTACCGCCACCAACTGGAGTACGATCACACGCCGTTCTTCCAGTGGGGGATCCCCGCCGCCGTGGTCATCGACTTTGACTACCCTTACTGGCACACACAGCACGACACGCTGGATAAAGTCAGCGCCGATAGCCTCCAGCGTATTGGCGACGTCCTGGAGACCCTCCTCGAGCAGGAACCGCTGCCCGGGGATATAGCCGGCGGCCAGGACACCGCCAGTCCATAGAGGAGACTATCATGAAGATCGCCGACCGCGTCACGAACCTCCCGCCCTACGTCTTTGCCTCGCTGGAGAAGCGTCTGGGCGCCATGCGCGCCAAGGGGGTGGACGTCATCAGCCTGGGTATCGGCAGCCCCGACCTGGCCCCACCGCAATTCATCATCGACGCGCTGTACCGCTCCGCGTCGCGCCAGGACACCCATGGCTATGCCGGCTATTTCGGCACGCCCGCCCTGCGGCAGGCGATCGCCGGCTATTACCAGCGGCGCTTTGGCGTGGAGGTGGACCCCAACGGGGAAGTGCTGCCTCTCATCGGGTCGAAGGAGGGCTTGGCAAACATGGCCTTCGCCTTCATCGACCCCGGCGACGTGGCACTGGTGCCCGACCCCGGCTACCCTACCTACAGCATGGGCCCGCTGATGGCGGGGGGCGACTCGTACCCCATGCCGCTGCTCGAGGACGAGGGGTTCCTCGTCGATTTCGGCGCCATCCCCGACGATGTGGCGGCCAGGGCGACGGTGCTGTGGCTGAACTATCCCAACAACCCCACCGGTGTCGGGGCACCGCTCGAATTCCTTCAAGAGGCCGTGGATTATTGCCACAAGCACGACCTGGTGCTATGTTATGACAATCCCTACTGCGATCTGACCTTTGACGGGTACGTCGCGCCCAGCGTGCTCGAGGTACCCGGCGCCAAAGACGTGGCCGTCGAGTTCAACTCGTTGTCCAAGACCTACAACATGGCCGGTTGGCGCATCGGCATGGCGGTTGGGAACGCCAGGGCGATCCAGGCGCTATCGGTCATCAAGACGAACATCGACTCCGGGGTCTTTTTGCCGGTCCAGGAGGCGGCCACGGTAGCGCTGAACGGGGATCAGAGCTGGATCGTCGAGCGGAACATGATCTACCAGCGGCGACGCGACATTGTGATGGATTGGCTGCCCAAGGTGGGGCTCAAGGCGCGCCCGCCCAAGGGGGCCTTGTACGTGTGGGCCAAGCTGCCCGAGGGGGCCGACGCCGAGGCGTGGGCCACCGAGATGCTCGAGAAGGCGGGGGTCTGGCTGACGCCCGGCAACGCCTATGGCGAGTGCGGCAAGGGGTACCTGCGCATCTCGTTGTGCACCCCGGAGGAGCGGCTGGCTGAGGCAGGAGAAAGGCTATCAAACGTCTAGTAGATACCATGGGTAACGTGGATATCCCGGAGGGGCCACCACGCGGCCCCGAGCGGGCGCTCCTGGTGGGCGCCCGGGTGGAGGGTCACGCGGGGCTGTTTACCCTTCAGGACTCCTTGGACGAGCTGGAGCAGCTCGCCAGGACGGCGGGGATCGAGGTCGTGGGGCGCGAGACGCAGCGCCTCAACACGGTAAATCCCGGCACGTTCATCGGCACGGGCAAGGTCGAGGAGATCAAGGCGCTCCAGGCCGAGACGGGGTTCCAGATCGTCATCTTTGACGACGAACTCTCGCCGGCGCAGCTGCGCAACCTGGAGAAGGCGCTGGAGGTCCGCATCCTCGACCGCACGGCGTTGATCCTGGATATCTTTGCCATGCACGCCCACACGCGCGAGGGCGCGCTGCAGGTAGAGTTGGCGCAGTATGCCTACCGCCTGCCGCGGCTGACGCGCCAGTGGACCCACCTGTCGCGGCAGGGGGTGGGCGGCGTGGGCCTGCGTGGCCCAGGCGAGACGCAGCTCGAGTCGGACCGGCGCGAGATCGGCCGGCGCATGGCGCAGGTGCGCTCCGAACTCGAGGAGGTGCGCAAGTACCGTGGCCTACAGCGCCGCCGCCGGCGCCGCGCGGGCCTGCCGGTGATCGCCATCGTCGGCTACACCAACGCCGGCAAGAGCACCCTACTCAACCGGTTGACCCACGCCGACGTGCTGGCGGAGAACATGCTCTTTGCCACCCTGGACCCCACCACCCGGCGGATGGCCCTGCCCAGCGGCAAGGAGGTGCTCTTTACCGACACGGTGGGGTTCATCCAAAAGCTGCCCACCCAGCTCGTGGCGGCGTTCCACGCCACGCTGGAGGAGGTGCACGAGGCCGACATCCTCCTGCATGTGGTGGACATCACCAACCGCAACGTGCTCGAGGAAGTGGCGGCCGTCAACGAGGTGCTCCACGAGATCGAGGCGGACGACAAACCGATCATCGTGGCGCTGAACAAGGTCGATCTTCTGGAGGATCCCGAGGCCGCGCTGTCGTCCGCGCCGGACGGGCGGTTTGCCATGCGCCAAAACCCGGTGCGCGAGCTGTTCGAGACCTATGACCACGTGGTGGCCGTTTCGGCCGAGCAGGGTGTGGGGATCGACGAGCTACAGGGCGCCATCGAGGAGGTGCTGCAGGAGCAGATGGTGGAACTCGACGTGGTGGTGCCCTACCAGGCGGGCGAGTTGCTCAACCTCTGGCACCGGCAAGGGATCGTGGAGGCAGAGACGTACACTCCCCAGGGCACCCGCGTGCGCGGCCGCCTGCCGCGCTGGTTGGTGGACCTCATTACAGAGGAGGCGCGCGCCGCCACGCCGTAGGCACTTGGGTTATTTGGGTTAATGTTTGGGATAAGGGCCCCGATCGGATCGGTCGGGGCCTTTTGTGCGGAGCGCCGCCGTCCCCGGCGGCTCAGGTAGCGTGGAGCAGAACAGTCACATCTCGTGGGTCGAGGTCCCTCGCTACGCTGCTCTAAAAGCCCGCCGCGAACTCACCTTCGGCGCTAGCTGCTTGGAAGCGCAAGCTGGAAAAGGCCCCCTGCGTGGGCTGGCGACAATCGGCGCAGACCGACTTGGCTGAGCCCAAGGCAAGCCTTGGGCCAGCGACGGGGTACGCAAATCCCGAGCGATCCGCGTTCATCCGCGCGATCCGCGGGAATCCGCGTTCCCTCCCCTCTACTTGCGCACATAGTACGTCCCGCGCTTGGCGCCGATCTTGAGCAGGATCCCCTTCTCCACGAGGTCGCGCAGGTCGAGGCGCAGCGTCTCCGAGGTGACGTCGGGGCAGAGCTGCTGGTAGTCGCGGTTGGTGATCTGCTCGCGGGTGGCCAGCCAGCGCAGGGCGCGCACCTGGCGCGGGTTGAACTGCTCGCCGTACTGCAGCTCGATGTCGTCCACGGCGCTAGAGAGGGTCACCGTCAGGGCGCGGCCCGTGTCGCGGAACTCGGGCGGCGGGTGATGCTCGCGCCGCATCGCCTCATAGATGATGTCCACCCCCTGCCCCAACTCCTCGATGTAGCCCCAGTAGTACAGCCCCCGCACCAGGCGCGGGTTGCGCGAATAGTGCTCGTCGAGGATGTTGTCCAGGGTGATGTGGCCGGGCAGCCCGCCGGGAGACATGATCTCCATGTGGTCGTCAAAGAGGCGAATCTCGATGCGCTGCCCCAGGACGCGATAGTCGCGATGGCAGATGGCGTTCACCACCGCCTCGCGCACCGCCTCCAGGGGGTAGGCGTACGACTCGCGGCGCTGCAGGCCCTGCACCACCGGCTCGCGGGCGATCTCCTCGAACAGCACCTCCCAGGTGCGCTCCACCAGTCGCGCCGCCGGGCCCACCACCTCGACGCGCCGGGCATAGCGCTCGTTGGCCGCCACCGTCTCGTGCATGCTCGTGCCGCGAAAGCGCACCACCACCACCCCCACCTGGGGGAGGAACTGGTGCGGCTGTCGGCCAAAGAGGAGCAGGCCGGCGTGGGTCACGCGCCCGGCGGCATCGACGGCGCCCGATTCGCGGAGCAGCTCCGTATGGGTGAGGGCCTCGCCGCGTGGGCCGCGGCGCAGGCGGTTGCGCTGGTACTCGTCGATGACGTCGTCGTCCAGATCGGCCAGGGTGGCGCCCGGCACGACCTCATCCTCGAACTCGCGGGGCTCCCGCACGGCGGCGGCGCCGGCCACCTGCTCGGGGGTGAGGCGCAGGTTCGTGGCTCCCACGCGCACATATACCTCGCGCCCCTCGACGCTGAGCTGATAGGAGGCAGGACGCACCACCACGGTGGTGACGCGTCCCCTGGGCGTCTCCTCCGTGAGCACCTCGGGGAGATCGCTCACGCGCAAGGGGGGCTGGAGCATCTGCAGGGCGCGGCCAATGACGGGCTCGACCTCATCTCCCACGTCGTCATACACCGTGCCGTTCTCGTCAGCGCCGAGGACGATGGTGCCGCCGGCCGAATTGGCCAGCGCCACGAGGCACTGGGCGAGACGCACAGCGTCCGGCTCGGGGACGAACGCCAACATGGGGCCGGGCCGTTGCGTCAACAGCGAGTGCACGCTCATGGCTCTCCCTCGATGGAGCGATGGGGGCGTGGACGATCAGAGCACGATGGCAAAGGGATAGGTCAGCACCCAGCTCCCTCCCTGGCGGCGCACCTCCAGCAGCAGACGACTCGTGCCCGAGCGCCCACTTACGACGGAGCGCAGCTCCACCAGGTAATAACGCACCCCCTGCCGCTCGAGGAGACGCGTCACCGTGATGGTCTGGAACGGCATGCGTCGCTCACCCGTCAACGCCTCGAGTTGCCGAATGAACTCTTCTTCCGTCACGGGACGGCCATAGATGTCGGTCAGATGCTCCTTGTCCGTCAGGGCATAGACCTCATCAAAGTTGCCTTGCGCCAGGTGCGTAAAGTAGGCCTCGATGGCACGATTGGGCGTAAAGCCCACCTTGTCCTCATAGAAATCGACCAACTGGTAGCCGATCACCACCAGGAGCCCCAGGATGATGGCTATGCTCACCAGGCGGAGTACGAGTCCGAAACGCTTCCACACTTGCAGCATCGTTGGGCATCACCTTGACTAGACTGTGCGCCGACCGATCGCGGCGCCCTCATGTCGACGGCCAGCGTTCTTCACTCCTCGGTGCGCGATGTCTTGCGCCTGGGCGGGCGGGTGGGCGTGGCGCGACGGGTGCGGCGTGCGGTGCGCGACGCGGCGCCGCCCGGCTCCGGGCCCTCGGCCGGGTTGGCCGCCTTGCCCGCCCCCTCGGCGCCGGCTTGGGCGCGCGTCGCCCCCCGGCGCGAGGGCGGTTTGGGGTCCTCGGACGCGGCGTCCGTGGCACTCGCCACATCGCTCGACGCCCGGGTGCGTCGCGAGGACGCCCTCTTGGTCGGCGCCGCCTCGGCGTCGGCCGCCGGCTTGGCCGTCGCCCGTGACCTAGAGCGCGAGGCCCGTTTCGGCGCCTCCGCCTTCGCGGCCTCATCCGGCTGCGCCTTGGGCGCAGCGCGCCGTGTCGAACGGGTGGTCCGGCGAGTCGTCGTGGTCGCCTTGCCCGTCACGGCATCCTCACCCGGAGCCTCGGCGGCCGCTTTCGCCTTGGCCCGGGTCGCGGTGGCACGCGACGAGTGCCGGGCGGGGGCCTTGGCCGCCGCCTCGGATTTGGCGTCGGTGACCGCATCCTTCGGGGCCGCCTTGGCGCGCGTCGAACGCCCGCGCTTGGCGGCGGGCTTGGACGATGCCGCGGCGGCGCCTCCCTCGGCGCCGTCCCCCGCGGATGCGGTAGCGCGCCGCGATGCGCTCCGACGGCGCGGGCTCGCAGCCTTCTTTGGCGCCTTGGCCTCCGTCGCCGCCGCGTCCTCCGCCGTCGCTTCGGTAGTGCTCGCTTTGGCAGCCCTGGCGGATCGCGTCCGCGAGCGCGTCGCCATCGCCCGGCCGTTGCCGCGCGTCGCCCGCGCGCTCGGGCGGCCCGACGCGGCGGTCGATCCGCCGGCTGTCCCCTTGGGAGCGGGCGTCTCGACGGCCGGCGCCTCGAGCCGCGCCGCCCACACGATGGCGCCATCCTGGATCAGGGCGCCGCGTCGCGTGCGCGTCACGAGCCGCCCCCAGGTGGTGCGTCCCAGCGATGCCAGGTCGGCCACGGGCAAGTGAATGGTGGCGCCGTCGGATGTAGCAAAGGCCATTTCGTCGCCGGGCAGCGTCGTGCGGGCCGCCACCACGGGGCCCGTCATGGCGAGCTTGTTGCCATCCACCGCCATGATGCCCTGACCGCCGCGGCCCTGAGAGGTGTAGTCGTCGAGCGAGGTGCGCTTGGCATAGCCCTGCTCGGTCACCAGCACGACCTCCCCGCCGGCGCGGGCGACATCCCCCGCCACGACGACATCGTCGTCGATCAGGCTGATGCCGCGCACACCGGTGCCCGAGCGCCCCTGCGGGCGCACCGTGTCCTCCTGGAAGCGAATGGCGCGCCCCTGGGCGGTGACGAGGACGACGTCGTCCTCACCCGAGGTGAACGTCGCCCACACCAGGGTATCGCCATCGGCCAGGCCGATCACCTGTGCGCCGCCGTTGGCCATGGTGGCGATCTCGCCCGCCTCGAGGCGCTTGACCTTGCCCTGGCGCGTGCCCAGGGTCAGGTAGCCGGTGGGCTCGGACTCGTCCAGGTGCAGCGTCGCGAGGATATGCTCATCGGCCGCCAGCCGCACCAGGTTCGATACGGTCAGGCCACGGGGTTGCTGGGTAGCATCGGGAAGCTGATGGCCGGGCAGCTTGAGCGCGCGGCCGCTGTCCGTGAGAAAGACGATGCTCTCCCGGCAGTTGGCCACGAACGCCGAGTGCACGGTCTCGCGGTCCCCCACCGCCATCCCGGGGACGCCGCCCCCCTTGGCGCGATGGGCAACGGGCAGGCGCCGCGCCAGCCCTTTGCGCGTCACGACCACCCACAGGTCCTCGTCGGGCACCAGGTCCTCGGCCGCGAATTCGGCCGTCTCCTCGTGGTCGGTGATGCGCGTCCGGCGGGCGTCGCCAAAGCGCTTCTTCAGGTCGAGGGCATCACCCTTGATGAGGGCCAGGATCTTTTTCTTGCTGGCCAAGAGACCCCGCAGGTAGTCGATGCGCGCCAGGATCTCCTGGTACTCCTCCTGGATCTTTTTCCGTTCCAGAGCCGCCAGGCGGCGCAGCTGCATGTCGAGAATGGCGCGCGCCTGAATCTCGGTGAGTTGGAACTTTTTACATAGGTTCTTCTCGGCCGTCTCGACGGTCTGGGAGCGACGGATGGTATCGATGACGGCGTCGAGGTTGTCGAGGGCCACCAGCAGCCCCTCGAGGATGTGCGCCCGGGCGCGGGCCTTTTCCAGCTCGTAGCGCGAGCGCCGCACGATGACGTCGTGGCGATGGTCGATGTAGTGCAGCAGCATCCGCTTCAGCGACAGCAGTCGCGGCTCGCCGTCCACCAGCGACAGCATGTGGACGCCAAAGGTGGTCTGCATCTGCGTGTACTTGAGCAGGGTCCCGAGCACCGGCGAGGGATCGACGCCGCGCTTTAGCTCGATGACGATGCGCATACCGGTGCGGTCCGACTCGTCGCGCAGATCGCTGACGCCGTCGATGCGGCCGTTGCGCCACAGGTCGGCGATGCGCTCGACGAGGCCCGCCTTGTTCACCTGGTAGGGCAGCTCGGTCACGATGATGGCGGCGTGGCCGCGCATATCCTCGACGTGCGCCTGAGCGCGCACCACCACGCGCCCGCGCCCGGTGGCATACGCCTGCCGAATCCCCTCACGACCCAGGATACTGCCGCCGGTGGGAAAATCCGGCCCGACGATATGCTTGAGCAGGTCATCGACGGTCACGTCGTCGGACTGGTCATAGCGGTCGATGAGGTAGCAGATGGCGTCCACCACCTCGCCCAGGTTATGGGGCGGGATGTTGGTCGCCATGCCGACGGCAATGCCGCCCACCCCGTTGATCAGCAGGTTGGGGACCTTGGCGGGGAGCACGGTCGGCTCCTGGAGGAGGCCGTCAAAGTTGTCGATAAAATCAACGGTGTCCTTGTCCAGGTCGAGCAGCAGCTCCTCGCCGAGGGCCGACAGGCGCGCCTCGGTATAGCGCAGCGCCGCCGCGCCATCGCCGTCCACGGAGCCAAAGTTCCCCTGGCCGTCGACGAGGGGATAGCGCATGGAGAAATCCTGCGCCATGCGCACCATGGCGTCGTACACGGCCGAGTCGCCGTGGGGGTGGTACTTGCCGAGCACCTCGCCGACGATGCGGGCGCTCTTGCGGGTGGGCTGGTCGTGACGCAGCCCCATATCGCCCATGGCGTACAGGATACGCCGCTGGACGGGCTTGAGGCCATCACGCACGTCGGGCAGCGCCCGGGCGGTGATGACGCTCATCGCGTAGCTCAGGTAGGCGCTGCGCATCTTGTGATCGATGTCGACGCGCTGGACGCCCTCAACTGGGGCAGTGTCTGCGAACGGACTGCGTTCGTCCGCCATGTGTCCTCCATCTATGGTGCCACGATGCCACGTCCCAGGCGGTACACACGGGGAGCACCTCTCAAAGGTCTTCCACCGTGCGTGTGATGTGCGTGTAGGATGCTGTGGAGGATCCTTGGGAGGCGCCCCGGCCGCTATCGCGGCGACCTATGCAGCCCCACCGTCTCCTCCGCCCGAGCCCTCCTCGAGGTGGGCGGTGATCCCCTCGCGATCCAAGGCCTGTCGCAGCGCGGCCCAGGCGGCCTCGAGCCGCGATCGCGCGCCGGCGGGGTCGTCGCCCCGCGCCGACAGGCTCACCATGAACGTGACATCCGATCCGAAACGTTTGGCCCTCGACTTGATATAGACGTCGGGGTGTTGCGATGCGACCTCACTGAGCAGCGGCGCGAGCACAGACTCGTCGCCGCACGCCACCCGGGCGCGCCACTCCTCGTATGCGCCCTGGCCCAGGAGATCGGCCAGGAAGGGGCGCAGTGCCCCCTGAACGATATCGTGCAGCTCGTCGGGCACGCCGGGGAGGCTCACTATGGCGCGAACGGATGGCGTTCGTCCGCCGTCGTCGAGGCGCACCAGCGAGCCCGGCGCCGCACCGACGCCGTTGGCCAGCGGCTCCGCGCCCTCGGGGAGCCGAGCCATCTTGGCACGGGACGCCGTCAGCTCGGCGGAGGCCACGTGACCCCGGCGGGCCAGCGCGGCGTACGTGCCGGCGACCATCTCGAGGGCGGCCGTGTTCTCGACGAGCGGGCGCTCCAGCGCCGACGCCACGGCGCGCAGCGTCAGGTCATCGTCGGTGGGACCGAGCCCTCCGGTGGTGATTACCAGCTGCGCTCCACGCACCAGGGCGTCACGCACGGCCTCGGCGATGGCCGCCTGCTCATCGCCGACCATGGTGACGCGGCGCACGCGGGCGCCAAGGCCGGTGAGCCGGCGGCAGAGCCAGTGGCTGTTGGTATCCAATACGTCGCCCAGCAGCAATTCGTTGCCCACGGCGACGATCTCGACCGTGACGGGCGCCGCCACCACTACTTCCCCCGCAGCCCAGGGTAGGTGCGCAAGTCGGCTAGTTCCGCCAATAGGTCGGCGTGCCCCAGCGGCCCGCGCTCCGTAATCACGGTTGACACGAGGTCCAGTGGCGTGACGTCAAAGTAGACGTTGCGCACGCTCAGGTGCTTGCTGGAGACGGGCATGATCTCTTCCGGGTCGCCACCGCGGAGGCCCTGCTGCAGCACATAGTCGCCGGGCAGCAGCTTGGCGCCGGTACACAGCACGATGCGCGGCAGGTCCCGTTCCGCAGCCGCCCGCATCAAGGATGCCGTGCCGATCTTGTTCACCAGCCCAGAGGCGGAGAGGCTGTCGGCCCCTACCACCAGTGCGCGCGCCTCGCCCAGCCAGCCGAACAGGGCCATATCCACCCCGAGGGTGACGTCGATGTCGGCCCAGGCCAACTCGCTGGCCAGCGCCTGCCCCTCGAGGGCGGGGCGCCCTTCGCTGCAAAAGACGCGCAGGCTACGGTTCCCCTGGCGGAGCGCCCGCAGCACGCGCGCCACGGTCACGCTGCGCGAGTAGGTCATGATGCTCGTATGGTGCGCCAGGAACTCGAGGGCACTCTGCTGCAGGGCATCGAGGGCGGCCTCGTTCCGCGCCTGGTAGTTCTGGAGGTAGGTGAGCGCCGTCTGCCGCATCCGCTCGCCCGTGGCCGCCGCGTCGACCTCCCACAGCATGTCGTTCACCAGCCGAAACAGCGACGCCATGGCGGGCTGGGCGGCCACCAGTTCGCGGCTGGTCCGCACCAGCCACTTTAGGTAGGCGCCGGCGCTGCCCGGGATAGAATCGCCTACGGCGTCGATGAGCATGTTCAGCGCGTCGAGCGTGATCTCGGAGGCGCCGGAGCGATTGTCGCGTCTGAGCTGGTCGAGGGCGGTTCGCCATGGAGTGCGCGGCATGTCGGCATGTACCTCCAGGATGAGCGCGAGGCGGCACAGCGCCGACCTCACCCCAGAACATTTGTTTGATTATACCAACCCGTCGGGCGGGTGGCAACTCGGCGATAAAACATGGGATGCGGATTCCGCTGATCCAGCGGATACACGCGGATGACCAAAAGGAGACACAGCAAGCCTAAAGGAGGGACGCTACAGAGAAGGGATGCACCTCGTCCTCTGCGTTCTCGGCGTTTCCTCTGTGGCCCCTGCGGCCGCTGTGGTTCATCTCTCCTCAGTTACGGACGAGCGTGCCGGGTTGGCACGACCGACAAAAGTTGGTGGCGCGGTTGGCCACCTTGACTTCCGAGATAGGGTGGCCGCAACGCGGGCAGGGGCGGCCCGCCTTGTTGTGGACGGCTAAAAAGTCGCGCACCTCGACGTCGATCCGATCGCCCACGCGCTCGCGCAGCACGTCGATGGCCCGCTCCAGGACGTCGCGCATGGCGTGGTAGAGGCGCGTCTGGTCGTCCCGCGAGAGGGAGGAGCGCTTGCGGAAGGGATAGATGCCCGCCTCGAACAGGATCTCGTCGGCATAGGCATTGCCGATCCCGCCCACCGCCTCGCCGCGCGTGAGGATCCCCTTGATCTCGCCCCGGAAGGGGCGCAGCCGCTCGAGGAACGCTTCGACCGTCAGGTTGGGGTCGAGCGCGTCCGGCACCGTGTCGCGGTAGGCGGGCACGGCATCCAGGTCGCGCGTCAGATACACCTTGCCCATCCCCTTCAGGTCGTGGTACGAGAGGGTGGCGCCATCGCCAAAGCGGATGCGCACATAGTCGCGCACGCGGGCGCGTTGCGCGGCCGGCGTGTAGCGCAGGCGCCCCGCCAGCATGGCGTTGATGGCCATCCAACCGCCGTCGTCCAGGGCAAAGCGCAGGAACTTGCCGACGCGCGAGACCTCCGTCACGGTGCGGCCCACGAGGAACGCCTCGGGAGTGGTGTCAGGGTCGAGCACCCGCACCACCAACGGGCGCAGCACCACCACCTCGGCGACCCGCCGCCCCACCAACCGCCGCGCCAGCACGTCCTTGATGATCTCCAAGTCGGGCAACTCGGGCATCGGCGTTCCTCGTCTCTGTAGTGTTGGGGTGGGCAGTTGTGGGTTACGAGTTCCGGGTTGCGGGTTGCTAGCCGAACGGTTACAGGCTCTAGCGCATGCAGTATCTGGAGCCTGTAACCTGCAACCTGGCACCCTCAACAACGGCGAGCAGCGGCCCCTAACCCGGAACTCGTAATCCACACCCCTTCACTCGAACGCCTCGACGACGTCCATCGCGATGATGCGGTCGAGGCGAAAGGAGCGCTGGGCGTCGCGCAGGTGGCAGTGGGCGATCAGCGAGGCATAGCCCCCGCGGTCGCTGACGCCCAAGGGCTCCACGATGCGCTCGGTGACCTCTCCGCGCTCCGAGCGGTAGCGCAACAAGAGGGGCCGGTGGCGGCGCAGGGCGTCCAGGATCAGCGGCGGCACGTCGACTACGGGTCGCCGGCGCTCCAGGCTGATGGGGCCGCCCTGGGCGGCTACATACTCTTGCACCGTGCGCACGCCCGCGGGCCACAGCCCCTCCACGAGGCGCTGCAGCACCGCCCGCGTCGTCAGCACGTCGACCATGGCGCGGTGCGCCCGCCCGTCGACCTCAACGCCCAACGTGGCGGCCAGCACCCCGAGGGAGTAGCGCGGCGACGCGACGTTCCGTCGCGCCAGGCGGAGCGTGTCCAGCGCCACGAGGGACGGCATCGGCACGTGCAGCAAGGCGAGTTCCGCGGCGAGAAAGCCGAGGTCGAAAGGCGTGTTGTGGCCCACCACCACCGCGCCGGCGAACAGCTCGAGCACGTCGTTCATCACGGCGTCAAAGGTGGGGGCGTCGCGCAGCATATCGTCGCTGATGCCGTGCACGGCGTACGCGCCGGCGCCCATGGGGCGCTGCGGGTTGATGAGTTGCTGCATGGCATCGAGCACCTGCCCGCCCTGGCAGCGCAGGATGGCCACCTCGCACACGCGATCGCCGCCCTGTGGGCTGAGGCCCGTGGTCTCGACGTCCACGTAGGCCAGGGGCACCTGGTCGATGCGCGCGGCGAGGTCAACCATCGTGCCCCTCCAGCACCTCGCGCACCGGGGCATAGCTGCGCCGATGCTCCGAGGAGACCCCGCGCTCCCACAAGGCCTCACGGTGGAACGTCGTGCCGTAGCCCTTGTGGCGGGCCAGGCCGTACCCCGAGAGGCGAGCATCGAGCCCCACCATCATGCGGTCGCGGGTGACCTTGGCGATGATGGAGGCCGCCGAGATGGATAGGTGCAGCAGATCACCCTTGTTGGTGACGTACTGGGGGGTATCGACCTCGGGAATCGGCAGGGCATCGATGAGCAAATAGTCGGGGGACGGACAGCACCGCGCCACCGCCAGCGCCATGGCGCGCCGGGTGGCTGGGACGATGCCGATGCGGTCGATCTCGCCGGGGGGGACCGCCGCGGCGCCATAGGCAAGGGCATTCTCGACGATCAGACCATAGCAGCGCTCGCGCTGGGCGGCGCTCAGCAGCTTGGAGTCGCGCACCGGCGCGAGGCAATCGAGGAGGTCGGGCCGATTTGACGCGAGAATGACAGCGGCCGCGACCACGGGCCCTGCCCATGCGCCGCGACCGGCTTCATCCAATCCAGCAACTCGCGTATAGCCGCTTGCCCACAACCTCTGCTCGACGCTCAGGTCGGGTTCACGACTCACGGCTCGCGCCTCCATGACCGGGCGCCCGGCATCTGCCCCGTGGGATCAGCGCCGAGGGCCGACGCGCTCCTCCTTGAGGCGGGCGGCCTTGCCGCGCTGATGGCGGAGGAAGTAGAGCTGCGCACGCCGCACGCGAGCGCGACGCACGATCTCGATCCGCTCGATGCGCGGTGAGTTCAGAAGGAAGGTGCGCTCGACGCCGACGCCGTGCGAGGCGATGCGCCGCACGGTAAAGTTGGCATCTACGCCCCCCTTGCGAAGCCGCATCACGGTGCCTTGGAACACCTGAATGCGCTCCCGCTGCCCCTCGACGATGCGCGCGTGTACACGAACGGTATCTCCCGCCCGGATATTGGGGATATTCGGGTTCGGTTCCGGAATTAGCGAATTGATTAGATCGGACATGGCTGATTTCCGCCTTTCGCTCCAGGTCACGAAAAGCGATTATAACACATCCGCGGAACGGCGCAAAATTCCGGGGAGAATGGGACGCGGATTCCGCGGATAGCGACGGATACACGCGGATCGAGGCCTTTCGCGGGGGCCGACGGGGTGCGCCCTCAAGGTGGCCAGGGCGGCGGCGCCGCGTCGCGGACCGGACGGCGTCCGGCCCCTACCGGTAAGGTCGAGATGCGCCGTTCGTCTCCACCGCTGTAAGGCGCTCACGCCGGCGCGCGCTGCACGCGATCGACCGCACCGCGATTCGCGCGCATGAATTGCCAGCAGATCCGATCCGCGTCAATCCGTTCCATCCGCGGAATCCGTGTTCCCTCCCCCCTCCTCTTCACGCAGGCGCTCCAGAAAGCGGCGGTCGGTATCGCTGAGTTCGGCGCGCGCCAGGAGGTCGGGGCGGCGCTCCAGGGTGCGCCGCAGCGCCTGCTCGCGGCGCCAGCGCGCCACCCGGGCGTGGTCGCCCGAGACCAGCGTCTCCGGCACGCCCAGCCCCCGAAACTCGGCGGGCCGCGTATAGTGGGGGTACTCGAGCAGCCCCGAGGAATGCGAGTCCTCGACCATGGCGCGCATGTCGCCCAGCACGCCGGGGACGAGGCGCGTCACCGCCTCCACGATGACCATGGCGGGTATCTCGCCGCCCGACAAGACATAGTCGCCGATGGACACCTCGTCGGTGATGGCCAACGCGCTGACGCGCTCGTCGACCCCCTCGTAGCGGCCGCAGATGAGCACCACCCGGCCGTGACGCTCGTAGGCGCGGGCGGTCTCCTGGCTAAAGGCGCGGCCCGCCGGCGTCAGGAGCACGATGGGTACCTCGACGTCGCCGGTAGCCTTTTGCCGCGCGACGAGGTCGGCCCCCACCACCGCCTCTAGGGCGGCGATGATCGGCTCGGGCTTCATCACCATGCCGCCGCCCCCGCCGTAGGGCGTGTCGTCGGTAACATGATGCTTGTCGGTGGCATAGTCGCGGATGTTGTGGATGGCGATGGTCACCTGCCCCGCCTCCACAGCGCGCCGCACGATGCTCTCGCCAAAGACACAGTCGAACAACCCCGGAAACAGGGTCAGGATATCGAAATGCATGGGTGGTCTCCTCACGTGCGGGTATTCTAGCGCGGCGGGGGCGTGCGGCGCAAATGTTGGGGGTTGGGGGTTGTGGGTTGCGGGTTGCGGGACAACCCGAGTTGAGGGTTACAGGCTTGAGGTGACAGGTTACAGGCTCCAGCGTATGGTGCTCCTACAGCTTGTAACCTGCCACCTGAAACCTGCAACGGAGAACGGCTGCGGCCCGCGACGCCCAACCCACAACGCACAACCGCGCCGTTTGCGCGCCGCGGCTGCGATGCTATACTTGGCGCAGGTTGGAGGGAGAGCCGCCTTGTACCGAGACCCCGTCCCACGCTTCCCGAAGCAACTCTGGTTCGCCGCGGCGATGGCAGTGGCGCTCATCGCCCTGGTGGCCGCCATCCGCGCGGGCGCCGTGCCCGAGGGGAGCGGCGATGGGCCGCGGGTCCTGCCCGGGAGTACTCGGGCTGAGGGCACGCGGATCGAGCGCCCCGAGTTGCCACGCATCTCGCTGGCGGGCGTCGTGTCGGCGGTGCGCACCCGCGTGGCGCCCACGCCCACGCCGGGGCCGACCTCCGCCATCAGCCCCACCCCCAGCCCATCCCCCACGCTTCCCCTGCCGACGCTGCGGCCGACGGCCACGCCCGCCTACACGCCCACTCCCCCGCCCCGCGTGGACCACTACTGGCTGCACCGGCCCATTGGCCCGGATGGTACGGACGAGATCTCGTACTATTACCCCTACGCCTCGCGCGCCGACGGCTCGTATCCCATCCACACGGGGGTCGAGTTCGTGAACCGCCTCGGCACGCCGGTGCTGGCCGCCGGCGATGGCACGACTGTCGTAGCGGGGACCGACGACATCCAGGTGTACGGCGCCCGCTCCAGGTTCTACGGGCAGCTCGTCATCCTCGAGCTGGACCAGCGCCTGTACGACCGGCCGGTCTTTGTGCTGTACGGCCACCTATCCGAGATCCACGTGCAGGTGGGACAGCGCGTCGAGAGCGGGGAGGTTGTCGGGCTCGTGGGCGCCACGGGGATCGCCGAGGGGCCGCACGTCCACATGGAGGTGCGCTACGGGGAGAACGACTATCGCGCCACGACAAACCCGCTCCTCTGGCTGCCTCCCTTTGACGGCTATGGCACGCTGGCCGGCCGCGTCACGTTGCCCGACGGCAGCCCGGCCGTGGAGGCGCGCCTGCTCCTCTTCCGCTCCGGGAGCACGGTGCCGGTGCGCGACGTAGTGACCTATCCCGACCGCCTGGTGAACTCGGACCCCGCCTGGGGCGAGACGTTCTGCACCGGCGAGCTGGAGGCGGGGGAGTACTTTCTGCAGGTAACGCGCGGCACCCGCACCTACGTGGAAGAGTTCACCATCCGCTCGGGGCAGACGACGTGGGTGGAAGTACTGATGGAGCCGTAACGTTCCGAGGGGCTAACCACGGAGACACGGAGAACGCGGAGAGATCTGCAGCGTCATTGACTCAAGCTGCATAGAGAGTCACCCTCGAATCAGCGATGCGCCGCAGGAAGTAGGGGTTCGTCACCGCCGAAGCCACGGTCAAATCCACAGGACGCCCAAAGTGGGCCTGCAACGCCTCCAGGAGGCCAAGTAGGCATCGGCATAGGCCACCGGTTCCAGATCCTCGACTTCGACCAGGAAATCCAGATCGCTCGCCGCCGGGTCGAAACGCCCTTCCGCCGCAGAGCCATATAGTTCCAGCCGCGTCACGTGAAAGCGCCGGCAGAGTTCGTGCAGTTCCTCAATGCGAAGGTCCACCGCTGACATTCCGCATCACCCTCTTCATACACCGACCCGTCACTCTGACTAGCATACCATCAGGCAAGGCGCGCTGACAAACGTGTCTCTGACCCTACGGCCGCAGAACCGCTGGCAGCCACACGTGCAAGGGCAAGGTGCGCGTCCAGACACCGTCACTGGTGGCGGCCCACAGCCGCTCCGGGCGGGCCGGCGAGGCGCCCAGGCGATTGACCGTCACGTCGCCCCCCATACCCGTGATGTACGGCTCCCACCAGCTTCCCCCGTCGACGGTGCGGTAGACGCCCGCCTCCGCCACCGCGGCATAGAGCACCCCGTGGCGCCTGGCATCGGCCCAGATCGCCGTCACATCGGCGCCGGCCCCGGAGGCGGGGAGGCCCTGACTGGCCACGCGCCAGGTATCGCCCCCGTCCACCGTCTCATAGACGCCGAACCCCCAGGTAGCGGCAAAGACGTGGTCATCGTTCCACGGGTCGATGGCCAGGTCGTTCACCCCGCCCGCCACGTTGCCCAAGCGGCGCCAGGTCTGCCCACCGTCGTCGGAGCGGTAGATCTCGGGCCGGTCGTGAGCGCGCGCCAGATAGAGGACGGCGGGGTTCCGCGGCGATGCCACGAGGGTGCTGTCCAGTGGTGCATAGCTGCACAGCTCGGGCCCCTGGTACGCCAGCCAAGTCGCGCCCCCATCCGACGAGACGTACGTCACCCGGCACGACTCCCAGGTCGTGAGGTAGACGCGCCCCGGCAGAAGCGCCGAGGTCGCCATCGCCGAGAGACGACTCGCGGGCGAGCGCGGCAGGACGACGGCGTCCCAGTGCGAGCCGCCGTCTCCCGAGCGCCACAGGCGGTCGACGCCGGCCGCGTAGAGGGTCCAGGGGACCCCCGGCTCGCGGGCCAGGCGCAGCACCTCCAGATCGAGCAGGCCGTGGTTGGCCTGAGTCCAGGTCGCGCCCCCGTCGTGAGTCACCATGAGCCCCAGGTCGCTCCCCGCGGTGCTGACGATGGCGCTCCTGGGGTCCGTGGGATGAAAGGCAATGTCGTGCACGCCCCGCCCGGGGAGCGCCACACGGCGCCAATCGTCGACGCCGGGGGCGGGAGTATCGGACGCCACCAAGGCGTCGCCCGGGGAGAGGCGCGCATTCCCTTCGGATGCCGGCGACATGCACTGGGGTACCGACTGTCCCCCCGGAGACAGTGGAGCCTGCGGCAGCGGGCCGGGCGCGCTTTCGGCCGGCGCGCCCGCCGATCCGGCCGAGGCGGCAGGCCCCAGCAAGGCGGCGACCATGAGCAGGAGCGAGAGGAGGCGTCGCGTGTGCAAAGGAATCCCCCGGCGGATGGCGGTGCTCGCGAGAACGACGCGATGGCAGGGCGAGGCGTTCAACTCATTATAGCGCTCAGGGGCGGCCAAGGCTATCAAGGTAGCGGTCGGCAGTCAGCGGTCAGCATTGGGCGTTCGGCGGGCGGCCACGCCATCCGCGGCCGAGGCCGGCGGCTGGAACGGCGCAAGCGCGCCGAGGCGCGCTCCATCCCTCGCCCGAGGTGCGCCCCGCCTTAGGCCTCGCTACATGCACCGGGCGCCTCGGAACCGGTTGGGTATCGACGCCTGGCCGGCCGCCGACCACCGACGGCTGACCGCTGACTGCCGAATGCCGAAAGCCGAGCGCCGGTTGCCGTTGACAGCCCACACTCCGCTCCTATAATCCGAAAGCTGACACCAATATCCATCAACCGAGATCGCGGAGGCCGAAATGGTCCGTGCTGCCGTCATGACCGCCCCAGGCGCGCCCGTCGTCGTGCAAGAGTTCCCTCTACCCGCCCTTGAGGAGGGCGCCATCCTGCTGCGCACCATCTATAGCGAGGTGTGCGGCACCGACGTGCACCTGCACCACGGGCGCCTCGGCGGCGTCCCCTACCCCGTCATCCCAGGGCACGTGAACGTCGGCGAGATCGCCGATCTCAAGGGCAACCTGGTGGACCTCGACGGCCGACCCCTGCGCCAAGGGCAGGTAGTTACCTTCCTCGACGTGCACGAAACCTGCGGCCAGTGCTGGTTCTGCACCGTGGCCAAGGCCTCGACGCGCTGCCCCCATCGCAAGGTGTACGGCATCACCTACGCCGCCTCCGAGGGGCTGCTGGGGGGCTGGTCGGAGATGATCTACCTCAAGCCGGGCGTCAAGGTGTTGCCCCTCCCGGAAGAGGTGCCGCCGGAGCGCTTTATCGGCGCAGGCTGTGGGCTGCCCACCTCGGTACACGCCATCGAGCGCGCCGACATCATGCTGGGCGACACGGTGGTGGTGCAGGGCAGCGGGCCGGTGGGGCTGACGTGCGCCATCCTGGCGCAGCTCAGCGGCGCCACCGACGTCATCGTCATCGGGGGGCCGGCGCGGCGCCTCACCGAGGCGGAGCGCATCGGCGCGACGCTGACGCTGGACATCGCCACGACGAGCGAGGAGGAGCGGCGCGAGCTGATCCTCGAGCGCACCGGCGGTCGCGGCGCCGACGTGACCATCGAGGCCAGCGGCAACCCCGCCGCCGTGCGGGAGGGGTTTGGCTTTACGCGCGACGCGGGGCGCTATGTCGTCGTGGGGCAGTACACCGACGTCGGCGACATTCGCGTGAACCCGCACCTGGACATCAACCGCAAGCATCTGGAGATCCGGGGGAGTTGGGGGAGCGATTTCAGCCATTTCTGGCGCGGGCTGCGGGTCGTGGCCAGGCATGGCGACCGCTTTCAGTGGGAACGCTTTATCTCGCGCCGCTACGGCCTGGAGGAGGCCAACGCGGCGCTGGACGACGTAGAACACTATCGCACCGTCAAGGCGTTGATCGATCCCCACGCCTGACGGCACGGCGGAGGAGTGGAGGATGGCGGCTGAACTCTCGATCTATGTGAGCGCGTCCACCGAGATGGACGCCGAGTGTGAGTTGCTGGGCCAGATGCTTGCCAACATGGCCCGCTCGTTGCGCTGGACTATCAAGCGCACGCCGGGCCCCCATGAACTCGCCAATCCCGACCTGGAGGCGCTCCGCGAGAGCCACTTTTACGTGATCCTGCTGGGCACCGACATCACGGCGCCCATCGGGGTGGAGTGGCGCGCCGCCCAGGAGGCGGGCGTGACTACCTACGCCTTTCGCAATGTCGAGCGCATCGCCTCGCCCGCGGCGGCGGTGTTCACCCACAGCATCGAGGCGAACTGGCAGCCATACCATACGCCCCACGAGTTCGTGCAGCGCTTTGAGCGCGAGCTGATCGACCGGCTGCTCGAGGGCACGCCGGGCTATGGGCTGGACCTGGCCGACCTGGAGCAGCTCAGCGTGCGCAGGCGGGCGCTGGAGCAGGAGGAGAAGGAGAAGGCGCAGCCCGAAGGGGAGGAGCGCCGCGGCGCCGGCAGCGGCGGCGTGATTCTCGCGGCGCGAGAGAGTGGTCAGTAATCAGTTTTCAGTCATCAGTATGGGCTGTTAGCTATTGGCTCCTGGCTGGGGAACGAAAAGCCAACAGCTAACAGCCTGAACTGACCACTACCCCACCCGCACATCCGGCAACTCGGCCAACTGCGCCGCGGCGGACTCGGGCGTCAGGTCGCGCTGGGCGTTGGCCAGCATCTCATAGCCCACCATGAACTTTTTCACCGTGGCCGAGCGCAGGAGCGGCGGGTAGGCGTGCAGGTGCAGGTGCCATTCGGGATGCTCCGCGCCGTCGGTGGGCCGCTGGTGAATGCCCATCGTGTAGGGGAAGGATACCCGGAACAGGTTGTCGTAGCGCGTGGTGAGGCGCTTTAGGATGTCGGCCAGGGCGTCGCGCTCCTCGGGCGTCAGGTCCGGCAGCGCGGCGGCGTGGCGGCGCGCGACGATCATCGCCTCGAAGGGCCAGGTGGCCCAAAAGGGCACCAGCGCCACGAACCCCTCGTTCTGGCAGACAATGCGCTCCCGCGCCTCGACCTCCAGCGCCAGGTAGTCACACAGCAGGCAACTCCCGTGCCGCGCCAAGTACTCGGCCTGCGAATCGCCCTCCACCGCCGGCTCCTGGGGCACCGAGGCGTTCGCCCAGATCTGGCCGTGGGGGTGCGGGTTGCTGCACCCCATGATGGCGCCCTTGTTCTCAAAGATCTGCACATAGTTGATCTCGGGGCGCGCGCCGATCTCCTCGTATTGCTCCGTCCACACGTCTACCACCCGCCGGATGTCGCCGACCTCCATCTCGGCCAGCGTCACGCTGTGGTCGGGGGAGAAGCACACCACGCGGCACAAGCCGGGCTCCGATCGCGCCACGAGGAGGTCGCCCCGGCGGTACTCACCCGCCGGCACGCCGGGCAGCAGCGCGGCGAAATCGTTGTCGAACACATAGGTACCTGTATAGTGCGGGTTGCGCGCGCCGCCGGCCCGCTCATTGCCCGGGCACAGGTAGCAGTCAGGGTCATAGGAGGGTCGCCGCTCGACGGGCGGCGCCTCGACCTGCCCCAGCCACGGGCGCTTGGTACGGTGCGGCGAGACCAGGATCCACTGCTTGGTGAGCGGGTTGTAGCGTCGGTGCGGGTGCTCCGCCAGATCGAACTCGGGCATGATGTCCTTTCTGATGGTCTCGGGCTGACGTCATGGGAGAGAGGCCCCGCGCCCTGGCCCCTCTGAGGAGCGCGGCGCGTCTATACGAGATGCGCGAGGGAACTCGCCCACTCGGACAGGGGCCCGCCATCGGGATAGCGTTCCACGTAGCGCTGAAAGAGCGCCCCGGACGCTTCGCGAAGGACCCCGCCGATGATGGTCGGCAGCCGATAGCTCGGCATGGCGGCCTCATCGCGCGCCCAGCCCCGAGCCAGGGCCACGGCGCCGTCACTCGGTGACTCGAGGGCGTAGCAGATGGTCCCCACGTGGAACGACATGGCGGCCCCCAGGCACATCAGGCACGGCTCCAGGTTCGTGTACAGGACCGCGTCCCTTCGCGACTCGCCGAACGGGCAGACGCGGTCCGCTGCTTCCAGGGCCAGGAGTTCGGCATGGGCTAGGAGCCGCCCCTCGCGCCGCTCGCCCGTAGACGCCTCGGCGATAACGCGGCCGCCGAGCACCACGAGCGCGGCGATGGGCAACTCACCCTCCTGCAGCGCGCGCTCGGGGAGGGAGAGCGTCCGCCGCATCAGGTGTTCGTGCACGACGCTACCTCGCTGCTCGATGTCGGACGGCGCCTGACATGCCGCGCATGAGCCTTTGACTGGCTCTGTGCTCTCTGCTACACTGATAATCACTCTACTCTACCGTTCCCGCTGTTTCTGCGCATCGCACGAGCGCCGCCGCGCCGCGAGAGAGGCCAGATGCTCTGTCCCGATTGCCGTCAATCCGCCCCGGGCGGAACGCCGTGTCCTGCGTGTGGCCGCGTCGTCCCCGAGCAAGAGACCATGAGTGGGCAGGGGAGCAGCTACTTTGTCACCCTCGTGGCGGTCTCGGTGGGGCTCCTGGTGCTCTTTGTGTTGGCCACCACCCTCGGCGGCCCTGGGCCCGCGCCGACGTTACGCCGGCTGGCGGCCACGGGCTGGATCTGGCTCTACCTCGCCATCTTTTTCATCCCCATCGCCATCGGCGTCTACTACTGGCTGATGCTGCGCGAGGAGGAGGTCGTCGTCACCGATGAGGGCATCGCCCGCCACTCGCGCTGGGGCGACGAGTGGCTGCGCTGGGACGAGGTGCGTGCCTACAACCGTCAGCCGATCCTCTTTCGCCAGACGCGGCTCGGCCGCATTTCGGGCCTGAGCCGGTTCTTTGTGCGCGGCGCCCGCCTCCTGGACCTGCCACCCGTCTGTTACGAGCTGGTGGGCGCCGAGGACCGCAACGGGATTCCGCGCGTGCTCCGCTTCGAGCCGGGCACCATCGAAGAGATGCCCTGGCTGCTGCAGATCATCGAGGAACATGTCGGTCCGCCGGTGGACGTCTAGGGTGCGGGGTAGGCCTCGGTCACGTTCGCGGAATCCGGCGGCTCGACCTCGCCGTCAGGTGCGGTGATCGGGGAGCCCGTGGCAGCCACCGTGGGCTGCTCGGGCAGGCGCACGCGAATGTAGGCGCCATCCACCCAATAGCCCGCCTCGACGAACCGCCACAGCCCCTCATCCTCCCCCAGCGACGTCTCCAGCCGCACGACGGCGGACTCGCCGGGCGCCACGGGCTCGACGTTCGCCTCCAGGGCAAAGGCCTCCTCGCCGTCCTGCTTCCAGCCCCACACCTCGACGCGATCCATGACCGCCGTCTCTGTCCCCACGTTCTCCAGCAAGAGCGATACGCCGAGGATGCCGCCATCGAGGTCGGTGCTGAGACTCGCCGCCCGCATCTCCGGCCCCACGACCTGGAAGGAGGGGCCGTCCGCCGCAAAGAGAAGGGCGTCGTCATCGGGGCCGGTGCGGTCGTCGCGGTAGCCAACATGCTCGATGCGCCACTCGCCCACCCGCTCGGGCACCGTAATGCCCTCCAGTTCAAAGCGACGCGCGTCGCCTGCGGCGATGGCGCGTCCCGAGGCAGCGACGGCCGACCACGGCAGGCCATCGGGCTGAGCGCCTCGCACCTCGAGCCCCTCGATGTGCACGTCCTCCTCCCCGCCGTTCTCCACCCACGCCTCGAGCACGATGCGCTCTCCGGTGCGCACCTCCGGGGGCACGCTGATGCCGACCAGCCGCAGGTCGGAGGGCTCGACGGCCAGGGCGCCCTCGCCGGGAAGTCCCGAGGCCACCTCGCCGGCGCCATACGTCACGCGCCCCACGGTCCACTCGCCGGCGCGCGGCGGGCGCACCGAGACGCTGACCTCAACCCCCGCCTTGGCATCCAGCAACCACTCCCCCTCGGCGCGAGCTACTACCGGGCTGCCATCGGGCGCCGAGAGGGACACCTGCACCACGTCGAGGGTGATGGGCTCGAGTCCGTCGTTGCGCAGGGGCACCACGAGGTCGACCGCCTCACCGAGGCGCGCCGTCGCCGAGACGGGGCGCACCGCCCCATCCAACGCCACCTGCGCGGGACAACCGTCGTTGGTGACCACCGCCCCCTCGATGAACTCGGCCACGGGCAACCCAAAGAGGTGCTCTAGCTCCTCCGGGCTGGGCGCCACCCACCGCTCACCGTCGCGCACGAACAGCTCCATGTGGAGGTGCGCCGCCGAGACGCCCGAACGCCCGGAGTAACCGACGAACTCGCCGGCGCGGATCGGCCCCTCTCCGGACTGGGGGTCGCGGAGGTGGGCCAGACGCACCAGCCAGTCGTCCTCGACGACGATCTCTACATAGTTGCCGAGGTTTGTGTCAAAGGGGCGTTCGTCCCTCAGGTAGTAGATGTGGCCATGGCCGGGGGAATAGATGGGCGTGCCCTCGGGCATGGAAAAGTCATACGCCAGGCCGGTCGCCTTGCGCTCGGTCCAGTGGCCGGCGGGATCCCAGGTGACGACATACCCCTCGCCACAGGCCCAGGGCAGGGCGAACCTACCCGGCACGTCATAAACGGGGTCCTCGGCAACGAGTCCCCCTGGGACGGCCGTGCTGGCCAGAACGATGAGAATGACGAATGCGCGAACGATCCAGGCCACCATCGTACCCTGCTCACTTGAGCCCGGGCCGCGCCCGGGCGCCGACCGGAGATGGGTTGTGCTGAAGGCGTGAACTCAGCGACAGATGAGGACGGGGAACCATGCCTCGCGCAAGACGCGATCCACGGTGCTGCCCAGGAAGGCCTTGATGAGGGGCTGATAGCCATACCCCCCCATGAGAAGGAGATCGGCCTTTTCCTCCTCGGCCACGCGCAGGATGACCTGGTCCGCCGGCCCCTCCTCGTAGCGGGTGGAGGCGTCGGCGCCGCCGGCCTGCTGGACGTACTCCCAGGCGCGATCGAGTTCCTCGCGATCGGCGCGCCCCCCGTGTACGGTGAGGATGACGCCGCCGATCTTCCAGCAACTGGTCAGGTGCTTGAAGACAAAGAGCGCCTCGCGCGCCTTTGGGCTGCCATCGTAGGCTAGCACGATGCGGCGCAGGGGCATGACCCGGGTACCGGGCACCGCCAGGATGGGGCACATTGCCTGTTCGGCCACCGTCTGAAAGATGGTGCCCAGGGGGCGCTGCGCCCAGCGCCCATGCACCCGGCGCTGATTGATGACCACCATGTCCACCCAGCGCGAGCGCTCGATGATATGCTCGGCCACGTCGCCGACGGCGAGGCTCGTCGACGACTTGATCCCGAGGCTACCACAGCGAAAGGTGAACTCGTCGAGCACGCGGCGGCCATAGGCCAGGGCGGTGTCCGTCTCTGACGTAGCCACGTGCAGGCCGTGTAACACGCTGTCCTCACGCCGGGCGAACTCGGCGGCCTGCGCCACTGCGCGCCAGCCCGTCTCGGCGCCGGTAAGGGTCGTCAGGACGTTGCGGAACAGGTGCTCCGACTCGCGCGTCTCCACGCGCTCTTCGCGCCAGCTACCGGCGCGCGGGCCCGCCTCCAGCTGGTCGGGGACGAGCAGGTTCGCAAAGAATCGTCGCACCCGCTGCCAGATGCGCCGCGGCCGGTGGCCAAATCGCGAGGCGAAATCGGTGGCCACCTCCGACGGCGGGAGATCCTGGTTCATCCGGCGCGACAGGTGATAGGCGTGCTCGATGATCCACAGGTACAGATCGGCCTCCGTGTGGCCGGGGAAATCGCTCAGCAGGCGGTAGCGCCGAATCGTCAGCACCAACGGCTTAAAGACGTGATCGTACCAGTGGGTGACCGCCTGCTCCCAGCTCAGCTCTTTGGACTGCTCCGTCTCGACAAAGTACTTGTGCACGCGGATATGGTCGAGCAGCCGCGCATAGTCGCCGGGCATGGTGAGGCGGATATCCTGCTCGGCCCGCAGCACGTCGAGCCGGGTCTGATCGAGAAAGTCGCGATAAGCGGCCAGCGCGTCCAGGTCATCGACGGTCAGGTCGGCGGTCACCGGCATACGGCTCTGCACCTCGGTGACCTCGGCGTCGATGAAGGCCTGCTCCTTCTGGCGCGCCACCGACACGCGGTGGTGGCCGTCCACGACGAAATAGGCGTCGCCGACCTTGTAGAGCTGCACCGGCGGGAGGGTGACGCCCTCCATGTGCGCCGAGTCGACGCTGATCCACTTGCGCTGCGAGTGCTTTTGCGTCGGCAAGAACACGCGGTCGAAATCGTTGCTGCGCCCGAGGCTGCCGATGATCTGGTCCAGCGGGACGGGTTGCACGCCGCGGTAACGCTGGTTGATCAGCCCCAGGGTCTTGCGCAGATCCTCGAAGGGGATCAGGTTGTTGTTCTGGCCCGTAACCTGTGCCCAGATGCGACGCATGGATGCCTGGCGCTTGGCCCGGCTGAAATCGTAGCGCGCTCTATGAAGCCTCGTGTCGGGACCGCTCACTGTGAGTACACCTCGAAACCGTTATCGGCGGGTCACCATCAAAGTATAGCATAGGCGCCAAGCGGCACAAACCGGGCATGTGCCTGCCACGCGGCGCACATCCAGAGCACGTCCCAGAGGTCCCCCCACGACAGCCCTCGCCTTCGCCGGGTACACCGCGGGGAGCCTCCGGTACGTGCCGCGCGCAGGAGGTGCCCCGGGGACACCGCCAGACCCGTTCAGTGGGTGGCGCAGGCGATACAGGGGTCAAAGGCGCGCACCACGCGCCCCACGGCGCGCTCCAGCTCGGGGCTGATGCCCGCCTCGGTGATGTAGCGCCGGGCGGCCACCATCAGGGCGCGCTCGATGGCGAACACGTTATGTTGTGTCGGAATGATGAACTTGGCGCGGCGCACCAGGCCGTCCTCGATGACATAGTGGTGGATGAGGGGCCCTCGCGGCGCCTCCACGACGCCACACCCCTCCCCGTCGCGCGGCGCGTGGGCCACGCGCAGCGGGTCGCTCGTCAGGTCATCGTCCAGCAGCTCGATGGCGCGCTCCAGGCAGTACACGAGTTCGATGCCGCGGGCCAGGTCAAAGAGGAGGATGGCGTGGGCCGGATACCCCCACTCGGCGCGAAAGCGCGCCATGTACTCATCCGCGATGGGCGTGCCGAGCACCGGCAGCATATTCAACCGCGCCAGCGAGTTGGCGCGCATCGGTTGCCCCTTGTAGAGGGTGCCATCGGCATAGCTCGTCTCGATGGGCACCTCGTCAAGGTAAAGCCGATAGTCGCATCCCGGAAAGACGGCGTCCTCGTGACCGTCGGGCGCCAGCACGCGGATGGTGTCGCCATAGTAGGCGTGCCCCTGCTCCACGGAGGCGAGATAGTAGGTGGGCTCGTCATCGCCGAGGGTGCCGATGCGGTCCTTGAGCCCGATGAACAGCTCCCAGTAGCGCTCGAACAGCTCCTGGGCCAGGGGGAGGGCGTCCCGTAGTTGGGCGCGCAACGCGACGGCGACCTCCCGGGAGATGCCGGAGGTCACGCCGCCCACGGTGGCGCGCACGGGATGGATGAACTGCCCGCCGGCGCCGGTGATGAGGTCGGTGCCGGCGCGGCGCACCTGCAGCGCCTTGGGGGCCAGATCCGCGTTCTCGGCGCCAAAGTGAAACACGCTGGGGAGGCCCGTCGCCCCGGGCAGGTCCGGCATGGTGAACAAGAACACCGACGTCGCCTGATTCTGGATGAGCTGGCCGAGCATCATCAACTCGCGGATACGCACGGCGCGCTCGGGCGGCGTGACGCCGTAGGCGTGCTCCAGCGCCTTGACGGCGGCGATGTGGTGGGCCGTGGAGCACACCCCGCAGATGCGCGGCACGATGACGGGCAGCTGGTCGGCCGGCGCGCCCTGTACAAAGAACTCGAAACCGCGCAGCTCCGTGGCCTGAAAGTGCGCCGACAACACGGTGCTGCCGCTGAAGGCAATGACCACCTGGGCGTGCCCCTCGATGCGGCTGAGCGGAATGGTGAGTGTGCCCATCAGAGCACCTTCCCTACGTCGCGCGGCCGCGCGGCATAGTCGGCGAACTGGAACACAAAGAGCGCCAGCTGCGGCGAGCGCACCGCCCGGGCGATGTCGTCCGGCGGGATGTCGGTCATACGCGCGAACACCTTCTGGATCGCCTGGAACCACTCCTCCGAGGAGCGGGCGATGAACCCATCGGACGGCCCGCGACAGCCCACGCAGGGGTGCCCGGCGCGGGTGCAGGGCGCCCGGCAGCCCCCGCGGGTGGAGGATCCGACGCAGAGATAACCCTGGTTGATGAGACATATCTCGGGGTCCACCACCGCCTGCTGAAAGCCCTGCAGCGTCGCCGGGCGCTGGCGCATCTTGGTGCGACCGCATTCGATGCACACCGTCTTGCCCGCCTGGAACCCCTCCCGCTCAAAGAGCGCGGCCATGAACAGCTCGGGGGTCGGCGGGCAGCCGGGCAGATAGAGGGTAGGCGTCACGACGGCGTCCACCGGTCGCAGCTTGGGCAGGATGCGGGGGACGTGTCGGCGCTCCATCTCGGCGAAAAAGAGGGCGCGCACCTCGTCACGGTCGCCCAGGTTGGCGACTCCGCCCGAGATGGCGCAGGTGCCCACCGCCACCACCTCCTTCGCCCGGCCGGCGGCCTTACGCAGGCGGTAGAGGTCCTCGTCGGTGCGCACGGCCCCGCTCACCAGCAGGGTGTCGACCTCCGGCAGGTCCTCGCTGGAGAGCACCAGCGGCATATAGTCGAGCCGACGGCGGCCGATCCAGTCGGTGGCGTTGAGGAGCGACACCTCGCACCCCGCGCAGCCCGACAACTGGAGAACGGCGAAATTCGCAGCCATTACACCTCCTACCGCGCACCCCGTGGCGCGCTCGGACGACTATTATACTGTCGAGTGGCGGGGCCCGGCAAAGGGCGACGCGTTGAGGGAGTTGTGGGTTGTGCGTTGTGGGTTTGGGGTTACGGGTTTCGGGTTGCGGGTTCTGAGACGGGCAGTTGCAGGTTACAGGTTACAGGTGGTGCGTTGGGCACAGGCTATGCGTCGATATGGTCCGATTGTTGGAGGGGCACAGACTCGGGGCCGCGCGCGACTGGAGTCAGATGCCGGGAACCGAACAGTCCGCCGACCGCCGACCGCTGATAGCCGACAGCCGACCGCTGACAGCCGACCGCCCCTACTGTCCGTTCGCGGGCCCGAGGATGTCATCCGCCAGGGCGTAGACCGATGCGCGCTCGGCGGGAAAGGTGTCGGCATAGGCGGCGACCAGGTCCTCGACGGAGGCGCGTTGGCGCGGCATGCGCATCAGCGCCAGGAGCACCTTGCCGAACGGCACCTCCTCCGGCTCGTAGGACACCATCCACAGCATGTGGTGCTGCGGGTAATAGTTGTCCGCCTGGCGGTGTAGGGCCACGAGGAAGGCGGCCACCGCGGATGGCGTGCGAACCGCCTCGGCGCGGGGCGCCGCAGCGCGCGGGGTGCCCACGCCAGGCTCGACCAGGGCCGCGACGGCGCGCTGTCGCGCCAGGAGGTCGTCGGGCGGAGGGTTCAGGGCGTAGAACGCCTCGTCGAGGGGCGCCCCGCCGAGGAAGGGGCGGGCATACTCGGCCTCCAGCGCCAGGGCGTAGCCGGCCCACAGGGCATCCTCGGGCGACACGGGCTCGTCCGGGGCGGCCGCCATCGCCAGGGAGAACCCCGCCGGAGGGCGCCGACCGACCAACTCGAGCAGGAGCGGGCCCATGGCCGACGCCATGCGGTGCCGCGCCCCCTCCAGGTCGACGCGGCCCCCCTCCCCCAGGCCGAGGGCCAGCTCCACCCGCGCCCGGCCGCCGGGCGTGGCCAGGCGGACGTCGCGCAGCACGCCGGTCGCCTCACTGTCCAGCACGATCACCAGGTGGTTGGCGACGGTGCGCGGGGCCGGGATGGCGCCGTTGGTGGCGAGGAACGACTCCGTGGTGTGCTCGAACAGCGCCAGCAGGCGCTGCAGCGCCGGATCGACGAGCACCTGCCGATCGAACCGGTCATACAGGGGGTCATCGACGGCGAGCACGGCCAGCGCCGCATCGGCGCGCTGCGCCAGCGCATACTGGCGCTCGGTGGGAACGGAGGTGGTGATGACGCACCCCGTCGCCGCCAGCGCTACGGCCAGCAGGCCGAGAAGGAGCCTCGCAAGACGTCGCGACATGAGCCTTGAACGCACACACACCATGGATAGGGATGGAGGCCCATTCTACCACGCGCCGCGCGGCGGACCAAGAGGTTGACGCGTTGTGCGTCATGGGTTGCATGTCACCGCACAGTTGCAGGTGCCAGGTGACAGGTTACAGGGTTGGGCGGAGTGGCGCGTTGTAGTCTGTAACCTGCAACCTGGGACCTGGAACCTCTTGGAGCCTGTGCCTGGAATGCCACGCCAAGATGGGGCGGGTTGACCGCTCTCGAGTCGGCGGCTAGAATCGCCGGCAGTGCGTGTCGCGCGGATGTCAGTCTCTGCGCCCAGGCATCAACCCAAGCCCGATCCGCGGAGATCCGCGTGCCATCAGCGGAATCCGCGTACCATCAGGCTCACAGCGTGGCGATACCCAGCTAGAGGAGACGGATGTGAGGGCTCTCATCACGGGCGGATGCGGGTTCATCGGCAGCCACCTGGCCGAGGCGCTCCTGGCGAGGGGCGACGACGTCACCGTGGTGGACGACCTCTCCACGGGGCAGTTCGACAACATCCGGGGGATGGTCGGCAGCCCCGGGTTCCGTTTCGCCATCGAGACCATCACCAACGAGACGGTGATGGACCGCCTGGTGAGCGAGTGCGACATCATCTACCACCTGGCCGCGGCGGTGGGCGTGGAGTTGATCGTCACTGACCCGGTGCGGGTCATCGAGACGAACATCAAGGGGAGCGAGGCGGTGATGCGCATCGGCGCGCGCTACCGCAAAAAGCTGGTCCTCGCCTCCACCTCCGAGATCTATGGCAAGAGCGAACAGGTGCCGTTTCGCGAGGACGCCGATCGCCTGCTGGGACCGACGACGCGCAGCCGCTGGAGCTATGCCTGCTCCAAGGCGATGGACGAGTTCCTGGCGCTGGCCTACGCTAAGCAGTTCGCCCTGCCGGTGGTCATCGCGCGCCTGTTCAACACCGTAGGGCCACGGCAGACGGGGCGCTACGGCATGGTGGTGCCGCGATTCGTGGGGCAGGCCCTGCGCGGCGAGCCGATCACCGTGTACGGCGATGGCCAGCAGACGCGCTGCTTCTGCCACGTGTCCGACGTGGTGCGCGCCATCGTCGCACTGTCGGATGAACCCTCCGCCGAGGGGGAGGTTTTCAACGTCGGGAGCACCGAGGAGGTGACCATCGAGGCGCTGGCGCGGCGCACCGTGGCGCTATCGAGGTCATCGTCGCCCATCGTCACGGTGCCGTACGACGAGGCGTACGAGGCCGGGTTCGAGGACATGCGGCGACGCATCCCCGACACATCCAAGATACGACGGGCCGTGAGCTGGGAGCCGCGCATCGACCTGGACGGCATCCTGCAGAGCGTCATCGCCTACGTCCGTCAAGTATCCCCCTCACCCTGAACCCTCGCCCCAGGGTACAGGAGATCTCCCCGGATACAGGGAGAGCGCACCAGGTGCGTGGAGCGGTTTGACAGGCGGCCCTACCACCGCCATAATGGCGGGCACCCCCCCAGCAGCGACGATACCAACCTGGAGACGATATGAAGACACCGGCGCTGCTTCGCACCCTCCCGTTCTACGGCATGGTGCTGGCCGTCGTTCTGGCTGCCTGCGGCCGCCTGGCCGCCACCCCCACCCCGACCCCCGACATCCCGGCGCTCGAGACGCGCGTGGCTGTCAAGCTTGAGGGCAGCCTGACCGCCAAGGCGCCTCCCACGTGGACCCCCACGGCGACGCCGGTGCCTCCCACGGCGACGCCGACGGTCGCTACGCCCACGGCCACGCCGACGGTATCGCCCACCCCTTCGCCCACCGGCGGCCCGGCCGAGACGAACGCCCGGCTGGCCTACGTGCGCCTGGGGCAGGATCGTTCCGCGAACGTAGTGTTGCAGGCGGGAGCGGGCTCCGAGGGCGTCGTCCTGACGCACTTTGTCGAGCCGCTGAACATGAGCGACGTCACCTGGTCGCGCGACGGGGAGTGGATCCTGTTCGTCAGCGCGCACGATTTCGTGCACAGCCGCAATAACGAGCGCAACGTCTTTGTGATGCGCCCCGACGGCACCGAGTTGCGTATGGTGACGGGGGATTACATCGACCCCGAGGGGGCGCCCGGCCCCTATGCCACCCTGCGGGGCAAGGTCGTCGATGGACAGGGCGACTGCCTTGTGAGCGCTCAGGGCGCGGCCAGCCCGGTGCTCGCCGGCACGGACGGGCTGTTCGAGCTGCCCGGCGTACCCCTCTCCGCCGCCTGGGCGCGGGCCATCTGCCAGCCGCCGGAGGGCGTGCCGCTTCAGGGGGACGTGGACCTGGAGACGACGGGAGAAGAATTGGTGCCCGTGGGGATCCCCGTCGAGCCCCGCGGACGCGGATGGACGCAGGTGTCTCTCTCGCGCGACGGCGCGCTCCTGGCGGGCACCTACTACCATTGGGCGCTCGATGACGAGGGGGCCAAGTCGTATACCACGTCGGGCGTCATCGCGAATCTCGAGGGTCAGGTGCTGTCCGAGGCGCAGCTACCGGAGGACACCACCCTCATGGGCCTCGATTGGTCGCCGGTGGACGACACCCTGGTGGGCGGCCTAACGGGTGAAAAGGGTGGCTGGCTATGGCGCTGGGACGCCCATGGCGGCTCGGTCGGCGCCATCGTCGAGATACCCAACACCGACCAGGCCCTGCTGGCGGCCGCCAACCCCGCCTGGTCGCCCGATGGCACCCACATCGCCTTTGGCCTGCGCCAGTGGCACCTCTGGGAGGAGGACACCTCGCGGACGGAGCTGGCGGTGTACCGCCTCGAGGAGGAGGAACCGCGCGTGGTGGGTCCCGCCGAATGGGGCCGGGACGCGGACAGCGCTTCGTGGGGCCGCGACGGCACCACCGTCTACTATGAGTTGTCGGACCGCGCCGAGGGGGATGATACGTGGACCAAGGCCAACGGCCGCGTCTGGATGGTGTCCGTGGCGGACGAGGAACCCGCCCCGACGCCGTGGCCGGGGGACGAGGAACGCTACCTGCCGGCGGTGGATCCGTCGTAACCCGTCACCTGCAACCCGTGACTCGACTCACAGCCCATAGCTCACTCGTGTTCGCCCAACCCAAAGTGACAGCGCCAGGGGAACATGCTATAATCCGGCGACCTTGCCACCGAGGAGTAGCACAGGCATGCCGCAAATCACCATTCCAGAGAATCTCAACGCGTACATCTCGGCGGCGCTCTTTGTCATCGGCGCCTACCTCTTTGCGGTGTACGTGGGCTTGATCGTGTGGACCTTTCGCGACATCCGCTCGCGCTCGCGCGATATCCTGGCCGCCATCCTGTCCGTCCTGCTCGTCGCGGTGTTCAACATCTTTGGGCTGCTGGTGTACACCCTCCTGCGCCCGCGGACGCCGCTCTCCGAGGAGTATGAGCGGTCGTTGGCGGAGGAGGCGCTCCTGCAGGACCTGGAGGAGCGGCGACTGTGCCCGTCGTGCCAGCGGCGCGTGGCTCCGGACTATATCGTGTGCCCGGCGTGCCACCATCAGCTCCGGCTGCGCTGCGTGGGATGCGGCCGGCTGCTGAACCCCGACTGGGACGTGTGCCCCTACTGCGGCCTGTTCGTCGACCAGGGTGAGGACGACGTGACGGCGCATGGCCTCGACTCCCAGGCCTCCGAGCGGCTGGCGGCCAGCTAGCCGCTCCCCAGGCCCTCGCCCACGAGGCGGGGCCAGATCCCCATGGCCTTGAGCCGGGCCAGCACCTCGTCCGCGTGGCGCTCATCCACCAGACAGGTCGTCGGTCCCATGAGTTCCCCCACCAGGCGGCGGAGTTCGGGGCGCGCCCGAATCTGCTGCATGGTGGCCTCGTCCTTGGTCTGGAGCAGGACCACGCGCCGCATGGACGCGCGGCCAAAGCGCCCGCCCCAGGCGAGGAGATCACGCGACAGCGCGGGGGGGAGCTGGCCATCGGTCAGCCGCCGCAAAAAGTGATCGATCTGATCCGTCCGCACGCCGGTGTTCTGGCTCCTCCAGACCGAGTCCTCGGTGATGGCGTACCGCGCCACCTCGCCGTCCTGTCCCAGCCACTCGCAAAAGCGCTCGATCTGGTAGCGCTCGTACATGGTGCCCGCTATGGGGATGACGATCACCATGTTATCATCAATCGTGATACGCCGCGCCGTCCCCTCCGATAGCGCCGTCTCGGCGGTCTCGGGCGCCGGCCGCCCCGTGAGGACCGCCTCGCCGAGGGGCGTCACGCGAAAGGCTGATGCCCTCCCCTCGGCGTCGTCGCCGATCTCCACCAGCCCCAGCCAGCGGAGAGGATGGGTCAGCAACAGGTGCGCCAGCGCCCCCTCGACGTGATCCCAGGCCTCGAAACCGCTCAGGTACGCCCCCGTGGCGGCGTCTCTCAGGTGCCACCCGTCATAGTCCCCATCGGGCCGCAGATAGTCGGGCCGGTCGCGCTTTAGGTCGGCGATAACGCCGTCCAACGCGCGCCAGGCGCCGCGGTAGCGCCCCAGGAATTCGAGGATGGCGCGCCGCGCCGGGACGGGGTTGTGCACCCAGTCGGCATCGTCCTGTCGGATAGAGGGCACTAGGAGGAGTTCGTCCCAGTGGGGATCGTCGCGCCACGCCAGCACGACGGCCTGGTGGCGCCGCAGGTCATCGAGCTGCAGCCAGGTGCGCGCCCGGGGAGTGGGCCGCAGCTCGCCGCGACTCTCGTGCACCAACTTGAGGCGCCACAGCAGGTGCCGGATGAGGTCGAGCCGCGCGGGCTCGCGTGCGCCCTGCAGGCGCGCGCCGAGATCGACGTGCGCCATGGGGATGGGGGGCGCGTGAACGGGCTCGCCCTCCTCGCGCCGCGGCTCCACCTGCCGCTGGCGCAGGTGCGCCAGCACAGCCAGCAGGTCTTCGACCATGGCGGTGCCTTCGGCGTGGACGAGGTCTGGCGGGGGAACCTCGTGGTTGCCGGAGCGCTCGGCGGGTCCCTCCAGAGCCGGCACGCGGTGGAGTAGCTGATCGGGCACGGCGAATACCTCACCATAGTGGTCGCCGATGGTGGCATAGGTGCGCACGATCAGCCCGCGGTAGTAGAGTTCCTCCACGGCGTTGGCAGGTCGCGCCCAGGGCTCCTCGCGGGCCAGGCGCGACGGCCCGAGCCGGCGGATGGCGCCATAGCGCACGGCGAGGCGATGGCCGGGTACCGCCCCGCCCTCGCTCATCACGGTGGCCAGCGCCTCCCGCGCAGCGGGGCTCAGCTCGGCCACCAGGGCG
>ENA-UOUL01000672-UOUL01000672.1-bioreactor-metagenome-genome-assembly--contig:-NODE-672-length-57139-cov-5.682661_pt1 | contig 57139 bp, 48 predicted proteins | sample MGYA00249838_ERZ747220 | MGnify/ENA primary metagenome ERZ747220 (study PRJEB28778, sample SAMN05720191) | bioreactor metagenome | isolation source: Anaerobic biogas reactor | place: USA:Washington... | reverse complement strand
TCGACCGCTCCATCGACGGGCCCGAGGCGTTCGACGTCGTGGGCCTCTCCCAGGCCGACCCGGGGGCGAACGTCCAGGTGTTCCTGGTGCGCGACGGGGCGGTCGTCGACCGGCAGGTGTTCTTCCTGGAGAACGCGACCGGACGCGAGCCGGCGGACGTGCTCGAGGAGTTCCTCCTCGAATACTACTGGGAGGGCTCCGTGATCCCGCCGGAGGTGGTGGCGCCGCTGGCCGACGGGGTCGGGCTCGGCGCCGTGCTCGGGCAGCGGCGTGGCGCCGGAGTGGTGGTGCGGGCCGCCAAACGCGGTCCGAAACGGCGGCTGCTCGAACTGGCGGCGCGCAACGCGGCGCTCGCCGCCGAGGCCGAGGCCGACCGCGTGGCGCGACGCTCGTCGAGCCGCATCGAGGCGCTCGAACGGTTGCGCGACGTCCTCGGCCTTGAGCGCCTGCCGTTACGCATCGAGTGTTACGACATCTCCAACCTCGGCGAGCGCCACGCCGTCGGCTCGATGGTCGTCTTCGAGGGCGGCGTCGCGAAGCGGGCGCATTACCGCAAGTTCGCGGTGCGCGACGTCGCCGGTCAGGACGACTTCGCCATGATGAGCGAGGTCCTGCGGCGGCGGCTGCAGCGCCGCGACGCCGCCGTCGGCGACTACGACGAGAGCTTCGCCACGCTCCCCGACCTGGTGGTCGTCGACGGCGGCAAGGGGCAGCTCTCGGCCGCCGTGGCCGCCCTGCGGGAGGCCGGCGCCGACCTCGCCGTCGTGAGCCTTGCCAAACAACGCGAGGAGGTCTTCGTCCCCGGCCGCCGTGACCCGCTGCCGTTGCCCGCCGACGATCCGGGGGCGCGTCTTCTGCAGCGCATCCGCGACGAGGCGCACCGCTTCGCGGTGACGTACCATAGGCAGCGTCGGGACGCCGACCTGACCCGTTCCGCCGTGTTCGACGAGCTCCCGCAGGTCGGCCCGGTGCGTCGCCGGCGCATACTGGAGCACTTCGGCAGCCCGGAGCGGTTCCTGCTCGCCAGCCGGGAGGAGATCGAGCGCGTGCCGGGGTTGCCGCGCAAGGTAGCGAGGGAGATCTATGCGCACCTCCACAAGACCGGATGACCTGCTTGCTCGCGGGCGCCTCAGGGAGGAGATCTACGTCTGCGGGCTGGGCGTCGGGTATCTGATGTTGGCGGACGACCTGCCCGTGATGCTCGAACTGCCCGACCCGGAGCGCCCCGCGCCGTCGGCGCGCGGACCGAGCGGGCACTGGGTCGCCGAGCTCGAGCGCTACTTCGCCGGCGAGCCGGTCGCGTTCGCCCTCGACGTTGACGCGTACGCCGCCGCTCACGGGTTCTCGGAGTTCGAGCGGCGCGTGTATCAGGCGTTGAGCCGGGTGCCCTACGGGGAGGTGGTGAGCTACCGTGAGCTGGCCGCCGCCGCAGGGAGCCCCAACGCGTATCGCGCCGCCGGCTCCGCGATGGCGCGCAACGCGCTCCCGGTGATCCTGCCCTGTCACCGGGTCATCAGGAGCGACGGCCGGCTCGGCTCGTACGGCGACGACCCGGCCTGGAAGGAGCGGCTGCTCACGCTGGAGGGCGTGCGTGTGGCGGACGGGAGGGTGGCGCCGTGACCGACGCGCTGCAGTTCGTGATCATCACGGGCCTCTCGGGGGCGGGCAAGTCCCAGGCCATGGACTCGTTCGAGGACGCGGGGTGGTTCTGCGTCGACAACCTGCCGCCCGAGCTGGTGCCGACGCTCGTCGACCTGTTCCGCCGCGAGGGCAGCAAGGTCGACCGGGTGGCCGTGGTCAGCGACGTCCGCGGCGGCGAGTACTTCGGACGTCTCGAGCAACTGCTCGACGAGCTGCACGAGCGTGGCGTCGAATACACGCTGGTGTTCCTCGAGGCGTCCGACGACGCGCTCGTCAGGCGCTTCAACGAGACACGCCGCCGCCATCCGCTGGCGGGCGGCGGCCGCGTGATCGACGGCATCCGGCGCGAGCGGCACCGGCTGGCCGGCCTGCGCGAGCGCGCCCATCTGATCATCGACACCAGCGACATCTCGATCCATCAGCTCAAGGCGCGCCTCAACGAGGACCTGATCCGTCACACCCGCCGCACCAACATCGTGTTCGCGGTCGTGTCGTTCGGCTACAAGTACGGCATCCCCATCGACGCGGACCTGCTCTTCGACGTGCGCTTCCTGCCCAACCCGCACTACGACCTCCGCCTCCGCCCTCTCACCGGCCTGGACGAGGAGGTCAGCGGGTTCGTGCGCGACTCGCCCGGCACCCGGGAGTACCTGGAGCGCCTGTACGCGCTGCTCGACTTCCTGTTCCCGCGCTACGCGGCGGAAGGCAAGGCGCACCTCACCATCGGGGTGGGATGCACCGGGGGCCGGCACCGCTCGGTGGCCATCGCCCAGCTCATCGGTGAGCGGTACCAGAGGCAGGGCTACTACACCGTGGTCCGCCACCGCGACCTCACCAGAGACTGAGCGGACCTTGCGAGGCTCCCTCGAGTGGCTCGTCCCGGGACTGGGGCTCAAACGCTGGCTGGCGCTGGCGTCCGTCGGCGGTGTCCTGCTCCTCGCCGCCCTCCTGGTCGGCGTCGGCACGCTGTGGGCCCCGCTGCTGCTGCGCGGGCTGGGGATGGGGGTGCTCGAAGGGCGCCACGCGGTGGCGCTCCTGCTCGCCGTGGACGGCTTCGTGGCGGGGCTCGCCCTGCTCCTGTACGGGGGGCGTCGCCTCTGGCTCTTCCAGCGCACGACGCCTGAGACGGTGAGCGAGCTGCGGGCCGTGAGCCGGCTGGCACGCGGCCCGCGGGTGGTGGCCGTCGGCGGCGGCAACGGCCTGGCCGCGCTGCTCCGCGGCCTCAAGGCGCATACCAGCAACCTCACCGCCGTCGTCACGATGGCCGACGACGGCGGCAGTTCGGGGCTGTTGCGTCGGGACATGGGCCTGCCTCCGCCCGGGGACCTGCGCAACTGCCTGGTCGCGCTGGCGGACGACGAGTCGATGATGAGCAGGCTCTTCCGCTACCGGTTCCCCGTCGACGGCGGCCTCCAGGGACACAGCTTCGGCAACCTCTTCATGGCCGCCCTCTCTGAGGTGACGGGGGACTTCGAGCGCGCCGTGCACGAATCGACGCGCGTGCTCAAGGTGCGCGGGCGCGTGCTGCCCTCCACGCTCGATGACGTGGTGCTGCACGCGCAGCTCGAGGGCGGCGGTCACGTGAGCGGGGAGAGCACGATCACGGCCTCCGCGCGTCTGCCGCGGCGCGTGTGGCTCACGCCGGAGGCGCCGCGCGGCGTGCCGCAGGCGATCGCCGCGATCGCCGCCGCCGATCTCGTCGTGCTCGGCCCCGGCAGCCTGTACACGAGCGTCATCCCCAACGTCCTCGTGCCGGAGGTCCGCGCGGCGCTCGCCGCCACGCGGGCGCGGGTCGTGTACGTCTGCAACGTCATGACGGAGCCGGGGGAGACGGACGACTACACGGCCGCCGACCATCTCGCTGCGCTGTATCGGCACGGGCTCGAGGGCGTCGTCGACGCCGTGCTCGTCAACGAGGCGCCGGTGTCGGACGACCTGCTCGCCGCCTACGGGCGCTCCGGCGCCCGGCCGGTGCGCGCGGACGTGGCCCGCCTCGAGGGACTCGGGGTCAAGGTCGAGCACGCCGCGGTCGCAGCCGAGAGCGACGTGGTCCGTCATGACCCCGGGCGCCTGTCACGGGCGCTGCTGCGGCTGGTACGGTGACCGCCGTGGGCTTCACCCGCGACGTCAAACTCGAGCTGGCGCAGGTCGCGCCCACGACGGAGCACTGCCGGCGGGCGCAGCTCGCCGGCCTGGTGTTCGGCGCCGGTGTCTTCGAGCTCACGGCCGGCGGGCACTTCCGGGTGCGCGTCTCCGTGGCGCACCCCGCGCTGGCCCGCCACCTGCTCGCGCTGCTCAAGCCGCTCGACGTCGAGGCGTCCGTGCGTACCGTGGACTCCGCTCCGCTGGGGTTGCGCTACGAGGTCCTGCTCGGCGATGAGGGCCGCGACCTGCAGCTGCTGAACGAGCTCGGCGTACTCTCGGACGACCTCGCGGTGCAGATGACCGTGCCGCGCCGCCTGATGGAGCGACGCTGCTGTCAGGTCGCCCTGCTGCGCGGTCTGTTCCTGGGCTGCGGCTCCACGTCGGCGCCGGGGGCGTCCGTGCACGCCGAGTTCACGGTGGAGGGCGAGGGTCTTGCGGAGCAGATACGGCGGCTCCTCGCCCGGCTGGACCTGCCCTTCTCGCTGGCACGCCGGGAGCGCAACGTGGCCTGCTACACGAAGCGCGGGCAGACGGTGGCCGACCTGCTGGCCGTGCTCGGGGCGCACGACGCGTGCCTGCGTTGGGAGGAGCACTCCGTGCTGGGCACCGTGCGCGAGAGCGCCAACCGGCTGGCCAACTGCGACGCCGCCAACGCCCGTCGCGCGGCCGCGGCCGGGCGGCGCCAGGCCGCGCTGCTGCGGGAGCTCAGGGCCTCGCCGGCGTGGGACGACCTGCCGGCGCAGCTCCGGCAGGTCGCAGACCTGCGCATCGAGTACCCGTACCTGAGCCTCTCGGAGCTGGCCGCGACGGCCGAGCCGCCGCTCAGCCGCTCAGCTCTCAACCACCGTCTGCGCCGGCTCACCGCCGTGGCCGCCGGGCGACCGCCGGATCAGGGCCGGCGGCGCGGCGCGACCTGACCGCGCGCCGCCGGGTCACATGTTGCGCGCGACGCGGATGGTGAGCTCTCCGAGCCGGTACGTGTAGCTGCCCATCTCGTTGTCGTACCAGCCGAAGACCTTGACGTGCGTCAGCGGTATGCGCACCGTGCCGCCGCCGCTCTCGCCGGGCACGCGCGGCGGCACCTTGAGGTTCATGAAGCCGGTCCGCGTGTGTGTCTCGACGCCCTCGATGACCACGGCGGCGTCCTCCCCCAGCATGTCGGCGGAGACGTTCTGTTCGTCTGAGAGCCTGAGCAGTCCGCGTGCTTCACCCTCGGCCGCCTCGCGGTAGATCGCGTTGATCGCCTCGCGGTCCACCGAGACGGTGCCGTCCGGCAGCGTCTCGCTCTGGAAGGTCACGTTGAGGATGATGAGGCTCACGCTCTGCGTGGGCACCCGCACCGAGTCGGCCATGAAGCCGATGACGCCGATCTCCGGCATGACCTGCTCCAGCGCTGCGGCCGCGTTGGTGGAGGTGAGAACCAGGTTGCCCATCGCCCCGCGCGTCTTGCGGAGGTCGGTCGCCCCGGCCTTGGGGACGGAGTCGAGCACGGGCTGGGAGTTGGTCACCGCGTGGATGGTGCTCATCCCGGCGGTGATCATGTCCCGGGTGAGCTCGCGGTCCAGCAGCGGACGGATCATGTGCGCCAGCGCGGTGGTCGTGCACGACGCGGCGGAGACCAGCGTGTGACGCGCCGGGTCGAACTGGTAGTCGTTGATGCCGTGGATGAGGATCGCGGCGTGGTCGGGCAGCGGGGCGCCCTTCTGGGCGCTCTTGAACGGGGAGCTCTGGACGACCACGGCGGCGCCGCCGACGAGGTGCCCGCTCAGGGCGCCGCGCGACGCGTCGGCGTCCTCGCGGGGGTCGCGGAACATCCCGGTGCAGTCCACGACCAGCGCGACCCCGTTCTCCCGCCACGGGATGTCCTTGGGGTTGCGCGCCTCGCGGAGGACGAGGATCTCCTTGCCGTACGCCCGGATGAGGCCTTTCTCCTCGTCCACCACGCTCATGTCCCGGGTGCCTGAGCGCCCGAAGAGGAACCGGTGCAGCGGTCCGTAGGTGCTGTCCTTCGAGAGGTAGTGCACCACCGAGTCGAGCGACGTCCCGACCGGTCGGCCGGTGTTCACCACGAACCGGTCGAAGTCGTCACGTCCCAGATGGTGCCAGAGCGTGAGCTTGCCGATCCTGCCGATGCCGTTGATGCCGAGGGTGCGCTGTGCGGCCATCTGTGCCGAACCTCCTGCTGCAGCGTCCGCTCGCCCGTGTCCGGGCCGTCGCGGCGCCGCTCGCCTCTTGCGGATGCGCCAATCCTAGCTGAGCCCTGAGGCCGCACAAGGTATCATCCTCCTTGTGAAAGCGACACCCGTACCTTTCGACTCCGAGGCCCTCCGGGTCAATCTGGCCACGACCGCGCAGGAGGTGGTCATCCCCGACCGCTACCTGCCGCTGCTCGAGGCCGTGGACGGACTGCACGGCGTGCGGAGCGCGCTCGCCGAGACCATGGGCGAGTACTTCCACCGGTTCCGCAACCCGGCCTTGCTGGTCGACGGCCTGCAGACCACCCTGCTGCGCAACTGGGCCTACTTCGAGCGCTCGCCGCGACGGGCGGAGCTCTTCGGACTGCTCGGCGAACTGGCCGTCGGCCTGCTCGAGATGCCGCTCACGGAGGAGCAGTTCTCGGACCTGCTGCGGGCGCTGCTCACCTGGTCCGCGGACGTGCTCCGGGGGCCGAGCCGCGACGAGTACGACGAGCCGCTCGTCGGTCTCGTCGAGGCGTTCGCCCGCCTGCTGCCCGACCACGAGGCGGAGTTCCTGGAGCGCGACACGCTCCTGCACAACCTTACCCAGAGGGCGCAGGAGCGCCCCCGGCTGGCGCCCTCCTGCCTCGCCCTGTCCCGGGCGCTGCTCGCGGCCGGCTACCGCCGCGTGCGTGAGCGGCTCGACGTCTCCGCCTGGGCGCGCTCCCGGGAAGGACACCTCACCGATCCGGCCAGCATCGCCGCGCAGTTCGAGGCCGTCACCGAGGAACGGCTCACGCGGTTGCTCGACGAGCTGACCGTCGCGCCCGACGACGGACTGCTGACGCCGTCGTTCCCGATGTACTCGGCCCTGGTGTCGGCGGCCATCGAGGCGCTGTTCCGGGTCGAGAACCTGGAGGACAGGTTCGCCGTCTGCCTCTTCTTCCTCAAGGACGACACCCTCGGATACCGGCAGAAGGAGGTCATGGCCGACCTGCTCCGCGTGGTCAAGCAGATGATGCAGCCAGACCGGCACACCGACGCGACCCGCATCCTCTCGCGTCTCACGGCCTTCTTCCGGGGTCGCGAGAGCGAGTTTCTGCTCATGCGGTTCGCCTGTTACGAGGCGATCGGCGTCGCGATCGGGGAGGCCGGCAACGTGCGCGCCGCCGACCACCTCATCGAGGACGTCCTGTACTGGAAGTTCCAGTATCCGGACATCAGGGGGGCCACGGACGAGTGGGAGACGGTGGTCAACCCGTACCACCTGCCCAAGATCCGCTGCTGGATGCGCATCATCGAGTCCAATCCCGCGCTCTTCGAGCGGCTCGCTGCCGCCCTCAACGTGCAGCTCAAGCTGGGCGGCGTGTTCATCGCCGACACCGACCTCTTCCAGCGCGACGTCACGCGCTTCCTCGCGGCGGACATCCGTCTCATGTACTTCGTCGCCAAGCAACTGCTGCGCACCCTGCCGGTCTACTTCAACGAGGTCGGCGCGGAGGGGGAGCTGCGCGCCGTCTCGACGCAGATCGACGAGATCTGCAACCGGCGCGACACCCTCATGCACTTCCTGCGCAAGCAGGTCCACGCCGAGTCGTCCAACCGTCTGGTGGCCTTCAGCCGCGAGGTGCTGCGCTACTGGCTCACGCTCGACCCCGCCGGCCTCGAGCCGTACGTGTCCGCCAACACGCTGGCGGCGATCCGCGCCGAGCGGGAGTGGGCGGAGGGACCGCACGGCGCGCTCGTCGAGCTGGCCGAGGAGGCCGGCGCCGGCCGCGACGTGGTCGACGAGCTCGTGGCCCTCCCGGTGGACGAGCTCGAGGCGCGGCTGGGGCTCGCCCCGGACGTCGAGGAGTCCCCGGCCACCGTCGCCCGCCGCCGTGTCGCCATGCTGGTCCGCACGCACCAGCTCCTGGCGCAGAAATACTCACTGGCCGCCGACGGCGTCGGAGCCGCCGTCGCCCATCACCTCGCCCTCGACGACCGCACCCGCCACCGTTTCGACGCGGCGCTCAAGCGCTGGCGGGCCCGTCGGGACGCGGTCACCCGCGATGCGCTCCTCGACGCGGCCCTGGTGGTGCTGGAGCAGCTGAAGGGCATCATCCTCGACCGGGGCGACGTCGCCGCGACCGAGAACCTCTACCAGAAACGTCACATCGCGGCGGGCATCCCCTCCATCTACGGCAACTACAGCGAGCCGCGCTTCGACGCGCTGGGGCTCTCGTTCCGGGTCGAGGCCCTCGTCGGGCAGCTGTTCGACGACGTGGTCGACGAGGGCATCGAGCGCTACGTCACGCGCGCCTCGCTGCGCCGGATGGCCGGCACGCTGCGGCGTTTCGAGCGGGCGCTCGCGGTCGACGGCGTCGATTCGCGCCAGCTCGGCGCCAACCTCGACATGCTCGAGGCGAGCTTCGCGCTGCGCAACTTCACCTTCCACCAGTACCAGAACGTCTTCCAGCTGCTCTCGCGCAGCGTCACCGAGCTGTCGTCGACCTCGGTGCTCAGCCACGAGCAGGTGCTGCACACCGTCCTCGCCAACGACCCGCGCCAGTGCGAGGCGCGCGGGCTCCCCATCGACGCCGTCGCGGAGCTGGTGCTGCGCGAGGTCCTCGTCTCGGGTCTCGGGCTGCAGGCGCTGGACCGGTACGTGGGAGCGGCGCTGCGGCGCATCTCGATGCTCAACGGCCGGTTGGACGGTCGCGGCCTCACGCGCATGATGAACTACGATCCGGAGCGCCTGGTCTCGCCGATCCATCGACCCAGGCGGGGCACGGACGACCAGACCACGCTCGGCTTCAAGGGGCTCGGCCTCAAGCAGATGGCGGCCTACGGGCACAACGTCCCCGAGGGCTTCGTCGTCAGCACGGAGCTCTTCGACGCCGTTCCGGCGATGTCGTACCGGCCGCTCTACGACGACACCATCCGCCGTGTGCGCGAGGCGGTGGCGGCGTTGGAGCGTCGTGTGCGCCTGCGGCTCGGCGATCCGCGCCGGCTGCTCCTGCTCTCGATCCGCTCCGGCGCCGCCATCTCCATGCCCGGTCTCATGACGACGTTCGTCAACGTGGGCCTCAACGACGAGCTGGCTGCGGCGCTCGCCCGTCGTCCCGGGATGGCGTGGGCCGCCTGGGACAGCTACCGCCGCTTCCTGCAGTCCTGGGCCATGTCGTACGGCGTCGAGCGGGACTTCTTCGACGCCATCATGACGGAGTACAAGTCCCGGTACGGCGTGGGGCAGAAGATCGACTTCAGCGCCGAGCAGATGCGGGAGATCGCGTTCGCGTACAAGTCCCGCGCCTGTGACCGCGGCATCGTGTTCACGGACGAGCCGTTCACCCAGGTGGTGGTCTGCATGCGCAAGGTGCTCGAGTCGTGGGACTCGGCCCCGGCCCGCCTGTACCGCCAGTACATCGGCCTGGCGGAGGAGTGGGGCACGGCGGTCGTCATGCAGCGCATGGTGTACGGGAACCTCAACCGCGAGTCGGGCTCGGGCGTCACCTTCACCAACAACCCCCTCGAGCCGTACAGCCGCCAGGTCCGCCTGTTCGGCGACTTCGCCGTCCGCAGCCAGGGCGAGGACCTGGTGGGCGGCCTCGTGTTCCCGTGGCCCATCTCGGAGGCCCAGCGTCTGGGCAGCCCCACCTATCGCGGCACCGAGCACTCCCTGGAGCGGGACTTCCCGCAGATCTACGCCGAGCTGCTGAAGGTCGCGCGCGACCTGGTCGGAGAGCGGGAGTTCGACCCGCAGGAGATCGAGTTCACCTTCGAGTCCCCGGCCGCCTCCGACCTGTACATCCTGCAGAAGCGGTCCGCCGTGCAGGAACAGACGCGCGACGCGGCCTACTTCGACACCACGTCGCCCAACTACGGACCTCCGGTGGCGGTGGGCGTGGGCGTCGCGGGCGGCGCGTACTCCGGCCGCGTGGCCATCGACGCCGAGCAGATCGACAGGCTGCTGGCGGAGGACCCGGACGAGAGTATCGTGCTGCTCCGGCCCGACACGGTGCCGGAGGACATCCACATGATCACCCAGGTCGACGGCCTTCTCACGGCGCGCGGTGGGGCGACCTCGCACGCCGCCGTCACCGCCAAGCGGCTCGGCAAGACGGCGGTGGTCGAATGCGTCGACCTTGAGGTGGTCGAGCGGACCGGGGTCGCGCGCCTCGCCGGGCGGCAGGTCGCGGTCGGCGACTGGGTGTCCATCGACGGCCGGACGGGCAACATCTTCCTCGGGCGGATCCCGACGACGCCGCGCCCGCCGCTGCCGTCCGCCCGCTGAGAGCCTCGCGCCGGGGCGCTTCGGACGTCGTCCGGCGCGCCCGGGAGTCACGACGTGTCCCGCGGGCGGCGGAGCCATCGGGCGACGGCGTCGTGCGGCGTGTCGCTCTGGTAAGCTGTCCGCCGGCAATCCGACCAGGAGGAGACAATGACCGTACGCATCGGCGTCAATGGTTTCGGCCGTATCGGTCGTCTCGTCGTCCGCGCCGCGCAGCGGCAGGGCGCGGACGTGGAGTTCGTGGGCATCAATGACTTGACGGACGCACGCACGCTGGGGCACCTGTTCAAGTACGACTCGGTGCACGGGGTCTACCCGGGCACGGTCGAGGTCGAGGACGACGCCCTCGTGATCGACGGCCGGCGCGTGCGCGTCACCGCCGAGACCGACCCGGCCAGGCTGCCCTGGCGCGAGCTGGGCGCCCAGGTGGTGATCGAGTCCACCGGGCGCTTCACCGAGCGTGACAAGGCGGCGGCGCACCTCGAGGCGGGCGCGGCCAAGGTGATCATCAGCGCCCCGGCCAAGGGCCCCGACGCGACCATCGTCCTCGGCGTCAACGACGCGGCCTACGACAAGACCCGGCACGACGTGATCAGCAACGCGAGCTGCACCACCAACTGCCTCGCCCCCATGGCCAAGGTGCTGGTCGACAACTTCGGCGTCGAGCGCGGCTTCATGACCACGATCCACGCCTACACCAACGACCAGAAGGTGCTCGACTTCCCGCACAAGGACCTGCGCCGCGCCCGCGCCGCCGCGCTGAGCATCATCCCCACCACGACGGGCGCCGCCCGGGCCGTCTCGCTCGTCATCCCCGAGCTCGAGGGCAGGCTCGACGGCTTCGCCCTGCGCGTCCCCACGCCGGACGGCTCCGCCACCGACCTGGTCGCCGAGCTCGGCACCGAGGTCACGGCGGACGAGGTCAACGCCGCCATGAAGGCCGCCGCCGAGGGTCCCATGAAGGGCATCCTGCAGTACCAGGAGGACCCCGTGGTCAGCATCGACATCGTCGGCAACAGCCACTCGTCCATCTTCGACCCGGCGCTCACCATGGCCAAAGGCAGGCTGATCAAAGTGGTGAGCTGGTACGACAACGAGTGGGGCTATTCGTGCCGTCTCGTCGACCTGGTCCAGCGCGTCCTCTGACGGCTGCCGGAGGAGGCTGAAGACACCATGAAGCGGTCGCTCACCGACTATCCGCTCGCAGGCCGCCGCGTGCTGGTGCGGGTCGATTTCAACGTGCCGCTGCGCGAGGGGCGCGTTGCCGACGACACCCGCATCCGCGCGGCCCTGCCCACCGTCGGCTACCTGCTCGACCAGGGCTGCTCGCTGGTGCTCATGTCCCACCTCGGCCGGCCCAAGGGACAGGTCGTGGACGACCTGCGCATGGCGCCTGTGGCGGAGCGGCTCTCGGAGCTGCTGGGTCGCCCCGTGGCGAGCGTGGACGACTGTGTCGGCCCTGCGGCCGAGCAGGCGGCGGCCGCGCTCCGGCCGGGCGATGTGCTCCTGCTCGAGAACCTCCGCTTCCACGCCGAGGAGACGGCCAACGACGACGCTTTCGCCCAGCGTCTGGCGTCGCTCGGCGACGTCTACGTGAACGACGCGTTCGGCACGGCCCATCGCGCCCACGCGTCGACCGAGGGCGTGACCCACTTCCTGCCGTCCGTGGCGGGGCTGCTGATGGCCAAGGAGATCGAGGTCCTGGGGCGGCTGCTGCGCGACCCGGCGCGGCCGTTCGTGGTGGTGCTCGGCGGCCTCAAGGTCTCCGACAAGATCGGCGTGATCCGGCACATGCTGACCGTGGCCGACACGGTGCTCATCGGCGGCGCCATGGCCAACGCGTTCCTGGCCGCCGAGGGCCACGGGGTCGGCGTGTCCAAGGGCGTCGGCGACGAGGTCGCCGTGGCCGGCGAGATCCTCGCGGAGGCCGCCGGCGCGCACGGCCGGCTCGTCGTGCCCGTCGACGTGGTGACGGCGCGCGAGGCGACCGCCGGAGCGGCCACTCGCGTGGCGCCGGCGGACGGCATCGACGCGGACGAGATGGCGCTCGACATCGGTCCGCGGACGGCGGCCGAGTTCGAGCGCCGGCTGCGCGGCGCCGGCACCGTCTACTGGAACGGCCCCATGGGGCTGTTCGAGGTCGCGGAGTTCGCCGCCGGCACGCGCGCCGTCGGCGCGGCCATCGCCGCCTCCGCCGCGGTCACGGTGGCCGGCGGCGGGGACACCGTGGCGGCCGTCCGCGCGTTCGGCCTGGAGGGCCGCCTGACCCACGTGTCGACCGGGGGCGGCGCTTCCATGGAATTCCTGGAGGGCCGGGCGCTGCCCGGCGTGGAGGCGCTCATGGACCGTACTGCGACCGCGAAGACGGCGGGACGCCGCCCGCTCATGGCGGGCAACTGGAAGATGTACAAGACGCCGGCACAGACGAAGGAGTTCTTCACGGCGTTCCGGCCGCTCGTCGCCGGCGTCGACGACCGCGACGTGCTCATCTGTCCCCCCACGGTGGACCTGCCGACGGCCCTCGGGTGCGTCGTCGACACGGACATCGCGGTCGGCGCCCAGACGATGCACTACGCCGCCGAGGGCGCCTTCACCGGCGAGACCTCGCCCGACATGCTGGCGGAACTCGGCGTCCCGTACGTGATCCTGGGGCACTCGGAGCGCCGTCAGTACTACAACGAGAACGACGCGGACCTGGCGAGGAAGGTGCGGGCCGCACTCGACGCCGGCCTGCGGCCCATCCTCTGCTGCGGCGAGACGCTCGAGGAGCGTGAGGGCGGCCGGACCGAGAGCAAGGTCGGCGGCCAGCTCGATGCGGGTCTCGCCGAGATCACGCCCGCCGAGCTCGCCGGTGTGGCCGTGGCCTACGAGCCCATCTGGGCCATCGGCACCGGCGTCACGGCGACGCCGGAGCAGGCGCAGGAGACGGTCGCGTTCTGCCGGCGCCGCATCCGGGAGCGGTTCGGCGACGCCGCCGACGGCGTGCGGATCCTGTACGGCGGCAGCGTCAAGCCCGACAACATCGACCAGCTGATGGCGCAGCCGGACATCGACGGTGTGCTGGTCGGCGGCGCGAGTCTCGACCCGCAGGGGTTCAGCCGCATCGTCAGGTTCGTGGAGCCCGCGTGACCCATCCCCCGTCCGGCGGGGCGACGTACCGCCCGGTCGTCCTGGTCGTCATGGACGGCTGGGGTGTCGCCCCGCCGGGTCCGGGCAACGCGGTGAGCCTGGCCAAGACGCCGGTCTTTGACCGCCTGACGGCGCGCTACCCGCACGGCGTGCTCGACGCGTCCGGAGGCGCCGTGGGGCTGCCGTCGGGCCAGATGGGCAACTCGGAGGTCGGCCACCTCAACATCGGCGCCGGCCGGATCGTCCATCAGGACCTCACCCGCATCAGCCTCGCCATCGCGGACGGCGGTTTCTTCGAGAACCGTGTGCTCAGGCAGGCCTGCGCCAAAGCCGCCGGCCGCCGCTCCCGGCTCCACCTGATGGGGCTCGTCTCCGACGGCGGCGTGCACAGCGACCTGGGCCACCTCGTGGCCTGTCTCGAGCTGGCCGCGCGCGAGCACGTGGACGACGTGGTCGTGCACGCCTTCCTCGACGGCCGCGACACCCTGCCCCAGAGCGCGAAGGGCTACCTCGCCACGGTGCAGGAGGCCATGGACCGCCTCGGCGTCGGCCGGTTCGGCGTCGTCAGCGGACGCTACTACGCCATGGACCGCGACACGCGCTGGGAGCGCGTCAAGCTGGCCTACGACGCGCTCGTCTACGCGCAGGGGTTCTACGCCGTCGACGCGCAGGCCGCGGTGGAGGCCGCCTACGCGCGCGGCGAGACCGACGAGTTCGTGCGTCCGACGGTCGTGACGCCGGAGCTGGACGGGCGCGTCGCCGACGGCGACGTCTGCATCTTCTTCAACTTCCGGCCCGACAGGGCGCGCGAGCTCACGCGGGCCTTCACCGAGCGCGGCTTCGACTGCTTCGACCGCGGCCCGCATGCGCCGGCCGTCGACTTCGTCACCATGACACAGTACAAGGCGGAGTTCCCTCTCCCCGTGGCGTTCCCGCCCGAGCACCCCGAGCACGTGCTCGCCGACGTCCTGGCCGAGCACGGCCTGCGTCAGCTGCACATCGCCGAGACGGAGAAGTACGCGCACGTGACCTTCTTCTTCAACGGCGGCGTGGAGCGCGAGGTGGAGGGGGAGGAGCGGGTCCTCGTCCCGAGTCCCCGGGACGTGGCCACCTACGACCTCAAGCCGGAGATGAGCGCGGTCGGCGTGACCGATGAGCTGGTCCGGCGGCTCGAGGCCGATACTTTCGACTTCGTGGTCGTCAATTACGCCAACGCCGACATGGTGGGCCACACCGGGGTCATCCCCGCCGCGGTCAAGGCTGTGGAGACCGTCGACGCCTGTCTCGGCCGCGTGGTCGAGGCCGCTCTGGCCCGCGGCGGGGCGTGCCTGATCACCGCCGACCACGGCAACTCGGACCACATGCTCGAGCCGGACGGGAGCCCGAACACGGCGCACAGCACCAACCTGGTGCCCTTCGTCGCCACGGTCCCCGGGATGCGCGTGCGCGAGGGCGGGCGCCTCTGCGACCTGGCGCCGACGGTCCTCGGGCTGCTCGGGCTGGAGCAGCCGCCCGAGATGACCGGCCGCGGGCTGCTCGAGCCGGTCGGCTGAGGCCGGCCCGGCGCCGTCGCTCCGACGCCGGCGGCGCCGCGGCGAGCGGCGCGAGGCGCGGCGCTGAGGGGTACAAGGATGATATGCTCCACCGCGTCCGTGCCCGGCTTCAGAGGGGAGATCCCTTGCTCAACGCCATCCTCGTCGCCGTCCATCTCATCCTGGCGGTCCTCCTCATCGCGCTCGTGCTGCTGCACTCCGGCAAGGACGCCGGCATGGCCAGCGTCACGGGGTTCTCGTTCGCGTCGTCCGCCAGCGTCATGGAGCGCAACCTCACGCGCTACACGGTCATCGTGGGCGTGCTCTTCTTCCTCAACACGTTCGTCCTCATCTGGAGGCTGGGCTGACGCCGGACCCGTCTCGCGCCCCGCGCGCTGAGCCGCCCTCGCCGCCGCCGCGCGGCGGCGGGGCCACCGTACGTGGCGGGACGCCGGGAGGCAGGCCCTCGCCGGCGCCCTGATGCCCCCGCGACTGCTCAAGCTCGTCGCCCTCGCGCTCGGTCTGGCGCTGCTCGCGCTGGCCGCGGGCGGGCTCGTCTCCTGCGGCGGCGGGCGCTCCGGCGGCGCGGCCGGCGACGGCGACGCCGCGCCGCAGCCCGGCGGGACCCTGGTGTGCCCGCTGCCCGGCGAGCCCGTCTCCATCGAGCCGCTCAACGCCCAGGACGCCTCCGGCCTGCAGGTGGCCCACCAGGTCTTCCAGGGGCTGACCAGGTGGACGCTCGACGACGACGGCGTGCTCGTCACGGAGCCGGACATCGCCGCCGACTGGGAGTCCACCGACGCCCAGACCTGGGTCTTCCACCTCAAGCGTGGGGTCACGTTCCAGGCGCCGGTGAGCCGGCCGGTGACGGCGCAGGACTTCGTCGCCTCGTGGACGCGCGTCACCGACCCGGAGAACGGATCGTACGTCGCCTACATCCTCGCGCCCATCGAGGGCTGCGACGACCGCGGCTTCCAGACCGACACGACCAAGGGGCTCGTCGGCGTGACCGCGGTCGACGACTTCACGCTCGAGGTCAGGCTGCGCTACCCGCTGGCCGATTTCCCGGCGATCCTCGGCCACCCGGTCGCGGCCGTCACCCCCGTGGACCACATCGACGAGGTCGGCGACAAAGCCTTCGCGAAGGCTCCGGTGGGCACCGGCCCATATGCCGTGGTGTCCTGGCGGCGGGGCAAGGAGATCCGTCTCGCGAAGAACCCGGCCTACTGGGACGCCGAACGGGCCGGCTGGGTGGACGCGGTGAGGCTGCCGATCTACGACGACGTCGAGTCCATGTGGGCCGACTTCGAGGCCGGCGAGCTCGACTGCTCACAGGTCCCGCGGGAGCAACTGGAGGCCGTCTCCGGCGGCCCGGAGGTGGCCGCCGGCGCCTGGACGGTCGGCGACTGGCCCGCGGCGGCGGTGTACCTCGTCGGGATGAACATGACCGACCCCACGCTCGGCGGCAGCCCGGAGCTGCGCCGCGCGCTGTGTCGCTCGGCGACCGCCCAGGCGGTGATCGACGAGGTGAGCCAGGGAGTGGCCGGGTCGGCCGGCGGATACGTGCCGCCGGGGATCCCCGGCCAGAAGGCCGGCCAGAACCCCTATCCCTACGACCTCGAGGCGGCGGCGTCGCTGATGACGGGGCTGGGCGGCGTCCCCGTCCTCAAGTACTGGTACGACGTCGACGAGGACCACCGCCAGATCGCCGACACCCTGGTCGCCGGGTGGGAGGAGGCCGGCCTCTCCGTGAGGGCGACCGGGTACGCCTGGGGTGCGTTCGTCGAGAAGCTCTCGCGCGGAGACAAGGGGAGCGGCAGCCAGCTGTTCCGCCTGGCCTGGATCGCCGACTACCCCTCCATGGACGCGTTCCTGTATCCGCTGTTCCAGTCGGACCACTCGCCCACGGGCAGCTACACGTTCTACTCGAGCGCCGGCGTCGACGAGCTGCTCCAGAAGGCGCGCGCGACGCTCGACGCGAACCAGCGGCACAACCTCTACGCCCAGGCTGAGAAGCTCATCCTCACGGACATGCCCGCGATCCCCCTGTACTTCTACCGGTACGTGCGGGTGGTCGGGCCGCGTCTGCATGCGTTCTCCGTCGATCCGATGGGTACGACGGACCTGCGGGCGGTCTGGCTCCGGTGAGCGGGCCGGATGGGGAGGTTTGCGAGCGGGTAGAGTAGCTCAGTGGGCGCGCGACGACGCCGGCGCCCACGCAGGCAAGCGAAGGCCGGTCATGGCCGCGGTCCGATCGTCACGTTCGGCTCGGCGGCCGGGGCGGGGCTCCGGGGGGAGTCTCTCACCACACGTCATCAAGGAGGTCACCGTGAAGAAGCCCACGAGGAGATGGCGCGGCCTGCTGGCCGTGGCCGCGGTCCTCATCGTCGCCGCGCTGCTGCTGGGCGCGTGCGGAGCCAAGGAATCCACCGGGAACGGCGGAACCGGCGATCAGGGCACGCCCGTCGCCGGCGGCACCTACAACTACCCGCTCTCGGCCAACCCCGTCTCGATCGAGCCGGTCAACGCCCAGGAGTCCGAGGGCATGCAGGTCGCCCACCAGGTCTTCCAGGGTCTCACCAAGTACGTGCTCAACGACAAGGGCGAGATGGAGGCCGTGCCGGACATCGCCGAGAAGTGGGAGTCCACCGACTCCCAGACCTGGACCTTCCACCTCAAGAAGGGGGTCATGTTCCAGGCTCCGGTGAGCCGTGAGGTCAAGGCGCAGGACTTCGTCGACGGATGGAACTACGTCACCGACCCCGCCAACGAGTCGTTCGTCTCCTACATCCTCGCGCCCGTGGAGGGCAGCGACGACGGCGGCTACCAGGTCGACACCAAGAAGGGCCTCACCGGCGTCAAGGCGCTCGACGACTACACGCTCGAGGTGAAGCTCCGCTACCCGTTCGCCGAGTTCCCGCAGACGCTGGGCCACACGGTGGCCGCGGCGTGGCCGGTCGACTACGCCAAGGAGATCGGCGCCAAGAAGTTCAGCCAGAAGCCGGTCGGCACCGGCCCGTACATGGTCGAGTCGTGGAAGAACAACCAGAGCGTGACGCTGGTCAAGAACCCCGACTACTGGGACACGAGCGAGGGCGCCGGTCCGTACATCGACACCATCAACATGCCGATCATCACCTCGTCGCAGACCGAATGGCTCGAGTTCCAGAAGGGCACGCTCGACTACACCACCGTGCCGCCGGGCCAGGTCGCCGCGGCCGAGAACAAGCCTGAGGTCAAGAGCGGGCAGTGGACCGCCAAGCGCTGGCCGACGCTCGCGCTGTACTACGTCGGCATGAACATGAAGGACCCGACGCTCGGCCAGAACGCCGAACTGCGTCAGGCCATCTCGCAGTCGACCGACGCGCAGAACGTGATCAACATCGTGAACGAGGGCGTGCCGCTGCCGGCCACCGGCTACGTCCCGCTCGGCATGCCGGGGTACGCCGAGGGCCAGAACCCCTGGGCCTACGACCCCGAGGCCGCCAAGTCGACGATCGACGACATGGGCGGCGCCCCGACGCTCGAGTACTGGTACAACACCGACGAGGGGCACCAGAAGATCGCCGAGGTGCTCCAGGCCGGCTGGCAGAACGCCGGTATCGACGTCAAGCTCAGCAACTTCGAGTGGGGCACGTTCCTCGACAAGCTGTCCAAGGGCAACAAGGGCGGCGGCAGCCAGCTGTTCCGCATGGGCTGGATCGCCGACTACCCGTCGATGGACAACTTCCTCTACCCGCTGTTCCAGTCCGACCAGGCGCGCACCGGCAGCTACACGTTCTACTCGAACCCCGAGGTGGACAAGCTGCTCCAGGAGGCGCGCTCCACGATGGACGCGCAGCAGCGTTACGACCTGTATCTGCAGGCCGAGAAGCAGATCCTCACCGACATGCCGGCCTCGCCGCTCTACTTCTACCGGGACTTCCGGGTGACGAACAACCGCGTCGCCAACTACGTCCACAACCCCATGGGCTTCACCGACATGTGGACCCTGTGGATCCCCGAGCAGGCGGCCGAGTAAGGCCGACGGCGTGACTTGCGGGCGCAGTCGCGGGTGCGTACACTGCGCCTAGTCGTGGCAGGGGCGGCCTGCCGCCACGAGCGGCGGGCCGCCCTTCGTCACTCCGGCCACGAAGGGCGACCACATCCGGACGTGAGCGCAGGCACGAGGTAGAACGAGCGCATGGTCACCTACGTCATCCGGCGGCTTATCCAGCTGGTCATCGTCCTCATCGGCGTGACCGTCATCACGTTCGTCATCATGTTCGCGATCCCGGGCGACCCGGCGCAGCAACTGGCGGGCAAGAACGCGACCCCGGAGCGGATCGCCACGATCCGCACGCAGCTGGGCCTCGACCAGCCCATCTACATCCAGTACTACCGCTTCGTCGGGCGGCTGGTGCGCGGCGACCTCGGGGAGTCCTACCAGCTGCAGAAGCCCGTGCTGCAGATGATCGTGGAGAATGCGCCCAACACGATCCAGCTCGCGGTGGCCGCCGTCCTGATCGAGCTGCTCGGCATCCCGCTGGGCATCTACTCGGCGCTGCGGCAGTTCACGTTCTGGGACACGGCGCTCACCACCACCGCGTTGATCATCTGGGGCATCCCGGTGTTCGTGCTCGGTGTGTTCATGCAGTGGCTCTTCGGCCTCAAGCTGCAGGAGTGGACCGGGTACAACGTGTTCCCGCTCACCGGCGCCGGCGACAACGTCCTCGGCGTGATCCCGGCGTCGTGGAGCAGCCTCGCCACGCTGATCCTGCCGGCCGTGACCCTGGGCCTCATCGAGGTCGCCTACATCTCGTACATGCAGCGCGCGTCCATGCTCGAGGTGATCAGGGCCGACTACATCCGGACGGCGCGGGCCAAGGGCGTCTCCGAGGGTATGGTGGTGCGCAAGCACGCGTTCAAGAACGCGGTGATCCCGGTCATGACCATCGCCGGCATCGACCTGGGCGCGCTGATGGGCGGCGCCATCCTCACCGAGACGGTGTTCAACCGGCCGGGGATCGGCCTCATGATCTACCAGGCCATCGGCGCACGCGACCTCCCCGTGGTCGCCGGCGGCGTGCTCTTCGCCACGCTGGTGTACGTGTTCGCGAACCTGTTCGTCGACCTCGGGTACGCCTGGGTCGACCCGCGCATCCGGCTGGAGGGCTGAGGCGTGTCCTTCGACGATCCGCGCGCCCCGGGACGCTCCGCGCACGACCCGCTCGACGACGGCGGCAACGTCATCGTCTCGTCGGGCGCCGTGGACGCGCGCGACGCGGCGGAGGTCGCCGGCGAGCGGCTGGAGCGCCGGCACGAGGAGCAGGCCGGGGACGGCAAGCGGCCGCTCACGCTGTGGAGCGACACGTGGCGCCGCCTCAAGCGCAACCATCTCGCCCTCGTCGGCCTGGGCATCATCACCGTCTTCATGATCGTGGGCATGATCCAGGTGGTCGCCTGGGTGACGCCCAAGGGCTATCTGGCGCCGTACCCTCCCAACGCGACCAACTACGACCTCTCGCCCGAGGGCCGCGGCTCGCCGCCCTCGTGGAGCCACCCCTTCGGCACGGACTACGTGGGCCGCGACATCCTGTCGCGCACGCTCGTCGCCACGCGCATCTCGCTGCTCGTCGGCGTCATCGCCGTGGCCATCGCGCTCATCATCGGCCTCGTCCTCGGCCCCATCTCGGGGTACTACGGCGGCTGGGTGGACTCCGTCATCATGCGGCTGGCCGACATCTTCTTCGCCTTCCCCTACATCCTCTTCGTGCTGCTCATCATGGTCGTCCTGGGGCCGGGCTTCCAGAACGTCTTCATCGCGATCGGCATCCTCGGCTGGGCGACCTACGCGCGCCTCAACCGGGGCTCGGTGCTCAGCGTCAAGGCGATGGAGTACGTGGAGGCCGCCCGCGCCCAGGGCGCCAGCGACCTGCGCGTCATCTTCCGCCACGTGCTGCCCAACACGATGGCGCCGATCTACGTGGCCATCGCGATGGGCATCGGCGGCGCCATCGTCACCGAGGCGGCGCTGAGCTACCTCGGCATCGGCATCCAGCCGCCCGACGCCTCCTGGGGCAAGATGATCTCCGACTATCTGAGCTACTTCTGGGCGGGCAGCTGGTGGATGCTCACGTTCCCCAGCATCGCCCTCACGGTCACCGTGTTCGGCTTCATCTCGTTCGGCAACGGCCTGCGCGACGCCACCGACCCCAAGCTCAAGGAATAGCCATGGCGGAGCGCCTGCTCGAGGTCACCGATCTCTCGACCCACTTCTTCACCTACGCCGGGGTGGTCAAGGCCGTCAACGGGGTGAGCTTCACGCTCGACCGTCAGGAGACGCTCGGCATCGTCGGCGAGTCAGGCTCGGGCAAGACCGTCGCCGCGTTGTCGGTCATGCGCCTGATCCCCGACCCGCCGGGCAGGGTGGTCGGGGGGAGCATCAGTCTGCGCGGCCGCGACCTGCGCGCGATCTCCGACGAGGAGATGCGCCACGTGCGCGGCAACGACATCGCGATGATCTTCCAGGACCCCATGACGAGCCTCAACCCCGTGGTCAAGGTCGGTCAGCAGATCGTCGAGGCGATCATGCTGCACCAGGACAAGGACAAGCATGAGGCGTGGGAGATGGCCGCCGCCCTGCTCAAGCGGGTCGGGATCCCCGACGCCGAGAAGCGCGTCAAGCAGTACCCGTTCGAGTACTCCGGCGGCATGCGCCAGCGCGCCATGATCGCCATGGCGATCAGCTGCAACCCGGACATCCTGATCGCCGACGAGCCCACCACGGCGCTCGACGTCACCATCCAGGCCCAGATCATCGACGTGATCCGCGAGATGCAGGCCACCTACGAGAGCGGCGTGATCGCCATCACCCACGACCTCGGCGTGGTCGCCGAGATCGCCGACAAGGTGATGGTGATGTACGGGGGCCGCACCGTGGAGTCCGGCCCCGTGGACGAGATCTACTACAACCCGCACCACCCCTACACGTGGGGGCTGCTGGGGTCGCTGCCGCGGCTCGACCTCGCCGAGAAGACGCGGCTCACCCCCATCAAGGGCCAGCCTCCGGACCTCATCGCGCTGCGCGAGGGCTGCCCCTTCGCCGACCGCTGCGCCTACGTGCGCGAGGAGTGCCCGGACCACTGGCCGGCGCACGAGACCGTCGGGCCGGAGCACGGCGTCAACTGCTGGATCCCGCTGGACGAGCGGGTGGCGACGCGCGAGGCGCTGCCGCGCTTCAGCAGGGAGGCGTCATGAGCCTGCTCGAGGTGCGCGACCTGACCAAGCACTTCCCCATCAAGACGGGGATCCTCAAGCGCCAGACAGGGACGGTGTACGCGGTCGACGGCATCAGCTTCTCGGTCGACAGGGGCGAGACCCTGGGTCTGGTGGGGGAGAGCGGCTGCGGCAAGTCGACCGCCGGCCGCTCCATCCTGCGCCTCATCGCCGCGACCGGCGGCGAGGTGTCCTTCGACGGCGTCGACGTCATGCGGGCCTCGCGCTCCGAGATGCAGAAGCTGCGCCGCGACATGCAGATCATCTTCCAGGACCCGTACGCCTCGCTGAACCCGCGCATGCGCGTGCGCGACATCGTCGGCGAGTCGCTCAAGATCCACCGGGTGGGCACGCCGGCGGAGCGCAGGCGGCACGTGTTCGAGCTGCTCGAGACGGTCGGGCTCAACGCCGAACACGCCGAGCGGTACCCGCACGAGTTCTCCGGCGGGCAGCGCCAGCGCATCGGCATCGCCCGCGCCCTGGCGCTCAACCCCAAGCTGATCATCTGCGACGAGCCGGTCAGCGCCCTCGACGTCAGCATCCGGGCGCAGGTGATCAACCTGCTCGAGGACCTGCAGGACGAGTTCGACCTCACCTACGTGTTCATCGCCCACGACCTCTCGGTGGTCAAGCACATCTCCGACAGGGTCGCCGTGATGTACCTCGGCAAGATCGTCGAGATCTCGGACAGCGGGGTGCTGTACGACCGGCCCCAGCACCCGTACACCGAGGCGCTGCTCTCGGCGGTGCCGATCCCCGACCCGCACACCGAGCGCGCCCGCCGGCGCATCATCCTGGAGGGCGACGTGCCCAGCCCGGCGGCTCCTCCGAGCGGCTGCGTCTTCCACCCGCGCTGCCCGCGGGCGCGGCCGATCTGCTCTGAGGCGATGCCGCGCCTGGCGAGCACGGGCGGCGACGCCGGCGAGAGGCACGAGGTGGCCTGCTACTTCCCGGCCCGCTTCGCGGACGGGCGGCGCAGCGTCGCCGACGAGCCCTTCGCCGACGCCCGCCCGGCGCCGCGGCCCGGGGCCTGATCCCCGGGCGCCCGCGCGCCCGTCGCCGTGTCCTCCGCCGCGTCCGCATCGCCCGCTCCGTCGGGCCCCCTGCGCGGCGTGACGCGGCTGCTCGCCCTGCTGCTCCTGGCGGGCGCGGTCTGGGCGGCCGCGGTCGGCTGCGGCGGCGGGCCGCCGCCGCCGGACGACCCCGTCGTCGCGACGGTCGACGGCCGCGACGTGCATCGCAGCGCCGTCGACGCGATGCGGGCCGAGCTGCGTCTGCTGGACGGCGAGGAGCCCGGCGCCGACGAGGTCCTGCGCCGGGCGGCGGAGCGGGAGGCGCTGCGCGGTGAGGCGGAGCAGCTCGGCATCAAGGTGGACGAGGCGGCCGTGGCGCGCCGCCGCGCGGACCTCGCCCGGCGGCTGGGCGGCGACGCCGCCCTGCAGGCCGCGCTGCGGGAGGCCGGGATGAGTGCCGCGCAGTTGCGCTCCAGCCTGGAGGCGGCCGAGCTCTTCGCCGCCGTCGCCCGGGCGCGGTACCCGGGGCTGCGCGCCGGGTCCGCGGAGGCGCGCCGCTTCTACCGGCGTCACCGTGACGCCTTCCGCACCGCCCCGGCGGTAGACCTCGGGGCGATCTTCGTGCGCAACGAGGGGATCGCCGGCAACGCGCTGGCCCGCCTCGACGCCGGTCGGCCCTTCGAGGAGGTCGCGCGGCAGTTCAGCATCGACCCGGAGCTCAAACACCGCGAGGGTCGTCTCGGATGGACGGTCCCCGGGTCGTTGCCCGGCGAGCTCGCCGACGTCGTGAAGGACCTCGCGGTCGGCGAGGTGTCGGCCCCGACGGCGGGCGGCGGCGGGGTGTGGGTCTTCAAGGTCTTCGGCCGGCGCGGCGGAGAGGTCACGCCGTTCTCCGGCGTGCGCGACGAGCTGGTGGCGCGGCTCACCGCGCGCAAGCGTGCGGCCGCGCTGCAGGAATGGCTCCGGGAGGCGGGCGGCAGGGTGGAGATCCCGGCCCCCTGAGCCCGGCGGCCGGGTTGGTATACTCGCGGTCGCACACAGACACCCCCGGAGGCTCCCGTGCGCAACGCCCTCATCCTGCTCGCCGTCGTCGCCCTGCTCGTCCTCCTGGTCGGAGCCCTCAACCACGGGACGACGTTCGAGATCGACTACGTGGCCGGGACCATCGGCGCCGTCTCGCTCCTGCGGGTCGCGGCGGTGCTCAGCGGCCTCCTGTTCGTGGCCGGTCTCGCGGCGGTGTGGCTCGCGCTCTCGTCGGCCGCCGGCGCCCGCCGCAAGCTCGAGGCCGAGCTGCAGCGCACGTATGAGCGTCTGCGCGCGGCCGAGGCCCGCGCGGCCCGGCCCGCGCTCGAGGCGGAGCCGGCGGTCGCCCCGTCCCCGACGCCGGACGAGGCGGCCACGGCCGTCGTGCAGGAAGCCGCCACAGCCGTCTCCGGAGAGGAGCCGACGGCGGCCCCGGATGCGGAGGCCACGGCCACGGAGGCGACGGCCGCCACCCGCGTGGCCGACGACGGGGACCGCGGCTCCTGACGCCCGGCCCGTCACGCCGGGCGGGGACCGGCTCCGGCCGGGGAGACCGCCGGGCCGGGTCCGCGGCGGGCATCCGTCGCCGCCCGACGGTACACTCACGGACGTGATGCGTCCGTGACCGCCCCGGAGACCTGGCGCGCCGCGCCCGCCCCGTTCGCCGCCGTCCGGCGGCTGGCGGGGGAGCTCGGCTGCAGCGAGGTGCTCGCCCAGGTGCTCGTGCGCCGCGGGTACTCCGACCCCGCCGCGGCGCGCGCCTTCCTGCATCCGGACTTCAGGGTCCACGACCCGTACCTCATGACGGGCATGGCGGCGGCGCGACGGCGCATCGACCAGGCGCTGCGGCGCGGCGAGCGCATCGCCGTGCACGGCGACTACGACGCCGACGGCATCACCGCCACCTTCCTCCTGGTCAGCCTGTTGACCGAGCTGGGCGCCGACGTGCGCTGGCGCCTGCCGAACCGCTTCAGCGAGGGGTACGGCGTCTCGGCGACGGCGGTGGAGGAGCTGGCGGCGGCGGGGGTCAGGCTGCTGATCACCGTGGATTGCGGCATCAACTCCCGCGACGAGGTCGCCCAGGCCCAGGCGCTGGGGATGGACGTCATCGTCACCGACCACCACGAGCTGGAGGGCGAGCCGCCGGCGTGCACCGTGGTCTCGCCACGGATCGGCTCGTACCCCTGCCGGCACCTCGCCGGCGTCGGGGTGGCGTTCAAGCTCGCGCACGCGCTGCTGGAGGACCAGGGCGACGCCCTCGTCGACCTGCCGCTCGCGCTCCGTCCCTACACCGACCTGGTGGCGGTCGGCACCATCGCCGACGTGGTCCCGCTCATCGAGGAGAACCGCGTGCTCACCGCCATCGGGCTGGGGCGGCTGCGCAGCACGCCGCGTCCCGGGCTGGCGGCGCTGCTCGAGGTCGCCGGCGGCCGGGCCGGCGCCGCGGACGCGGGTACGGTCGGCTTCCGTCTCGGCCCGCGCCTCAACGCCGCCGGCCGGCTCGAGGACGCGTCCCTGGCGCTCGAGCTGCTCGGCGCGGCCGACCGCGCTGCGGCACTGCCGCTCGCGCTCAGGCTCAACGAGCTCAACCTCGAGCGGCAGGCGATCGAGGCCGGCATGATGAAGGCGGCGCTGGCCATGGTGCCCGACCCGCTCCCGCCCGCGCTGGTGCTCTCGTCGCCCGACTGGCACGAGGGCGTGGTCGGCATCGTCGCGGCGCGGATCGTCGAGCGCTTCCGCCGCCCGGCGATCCTGCTCAGCGAGGGCGACACGGAGGCCAAGGGCTCCGGCCGCAGCATCCCCGCGTTCGACCTGCTGGGCGCCGTCGAGCGCTGTTCGCCGCACCTGCTCACGTTCGGGGGGCATCGCGCCGCCTGCGGGCTGCGGCTGCGCCGCGACGCCATCCCCGCGCTGCGCGCGGCGTTCGTCGCCGAGGCCGCCGCGGCGCTTAGCGACGACGACCTGCGGCGGACGCGCGAGGTCGACGCCATCGTGGGCGGCGACGAGCTCACTCTCGGCCTGGCCGACGAGCTCGAGCTTCTCGCGCCGCACGGCTTCGGCAACCGTCAGGTGACGCTGCTGCTGCGCGGCGCCGAGGTGGTCGCGCCGCGCCTGACCCGCGACAAACGCCATGCCCAGTACCGCGTCCGCTGCGCCGGCAACTCGTGCCGGGCGATCCACTTCAACTTCGACCGGCTGGACGAGCTCAAGGCGCCCGGGCGCCACGACGTGGCGCTCACGCTGACCAAAGACGAATACCACGGCTCGGTGAGCGCGCAGGTGCAGGTCCGCAGCCTCCACCGGCTGGTGGAGCCGGAGGCCGACCTCTGCGTCACGGCGTGTGAGCCCGGTTGTCGCGAGCGCCTGACCGGGTCGGCACTCTGGGCGGCGCTGCTCGGCGACCCCGACGCCCGGGCGAAGGAGGACGGCGCCGGCGCGGCCGCCGCGGCGGCCGCCGCCCTGCACGCCGCGCGCGCCGCCGGCCGCCTCGTCGACCGGCGCGGCCGCCCGCCGGTCTCACAGCTGACGGCGCTGGCGGGCGCCGGGGAGCGCATGCTCGTGCTCGTGGCCGACGTCGCGCACCGTCGGCCGCTCCTCACCCGCGACGTGCTCGCCCCCGACCTGGCCGGCACGGGCGCCTACGTGCAGGCCGCCTGCGCGCCGCGTCTCGCCGCCGCCGCGGCGGCCGACGTCGTCATGACCACCGCGGACGTCGCGCTCGCCGAGCCGGCCCTGATGCGCTCGTTCGCGCACGTGGCCCTGCTCGACCCGCCCTACACCGCGGCGTCATGGGCGGCCGTCGTGGCGGCCGCCCCCGAGGCGCACGTCCACGCCCTGTGGGGTGCGCCCGAGGCCGACGTCGCCCGCCGCCTGCGCGAGAGCCGGCTCGACCTCGACGCGGTCATGCGCCGCACGTGGCGCGTGCTCAGCGCCGGGTCGGGCCGGTTTGACGAACGGCTCGAGCAGGAACTCCTTGGGGAAGGGGCCGCACTGCCCTCGCTGGCTGCCCTGACGGCGGCGCTGTCCACGCTGCGCGAGGCCGGGCTGCTCGTCGTGGGCGCCGATGGCGGCTATCATCTCGAACGCCCGCAGAACAAGGTCGACGTCACCCGCACAGACACCCACAGACGATGGCACAACAGGTATCAGAGACCAGACTTCCTGCCGACCTGCCTGACGGCGCGGCTCTGACGCAGGTCCCGCCCGAGTACGCGCCGCTGCTCGACGACCTCTTCGCGGCCGTCGAGCGCTACGACGCCGAGCCGGACCGCGAGCTCATCACGCGCGCCTTCGTGGCGTCCTGCCTCCTGCACGGCAGCCAGAGCCGCAAGAGCGGCGAGGCGTACATCCACCACCCCGTCGGCACGGCGCTCAACGCGGCGGAGCTCAAGCTGGACTCCGGCACCATCGCCGCCGCGCTCCTGCACGACGTGGTGGAGGACACGGGCACCCCCCTGGAGTGGATCCGGGAGCAGTTCGGCGACGACATCGCCATGCTGGTCGACGGCGTCACCAAGCTCACCAAGATGCACTTCACCTCCCAGGAGGAGGAGCAGGCCGAGAACTACCGCAAGATGATCGTCGCGATGGCCACCGACATCCGGGTCATCCTGATCAAGCTCTGCGACCGCCTGCACAACATGCACACGCTCTGCTATCTCAGCAAACAGAAGCAGATCCAGAAGGCCAAGGAGACGCTCGAGGTCTACGCGCCCCTGGCGCACCGGCTCGGCATCCACAACCTCAAGTGGCAGCTCGAGGACCTCGCCTTCGCCTCGCTGCACCCGCGCAAGTACCAGGAGATCCAGAAGTGGGTCGCGCAGCGGCGCGCCGACCGGGAGGACTACGTCGAGCAGGCCGAGAGCTTCCTGCACGCCGCGCTCGAACAGGCCGGCATCGAGGCCGAGATCTCCGGCCGCGCCAAGCACTTCTACTCCATCTACATGAAGATGGTGCGCGGCGGCAAGGAGTTCAACGAGATCTTCGACCTCACCGGGCTGCGCGTACTGGTCGAGAACGTCAAGGACTGCTACGGCGCGGTGGGCATCATCCACTCCATCTGGAAGCCCATCCCCGGCCGCTTCAAAGACTACATCGCGATGCCCAAGTTCAACCTGTACCAGTCGCTGCACACCACCGTGATCGGGCCCGGCGGCAAGCCGCTGGAGATCCAGATCCGCACCTTCGACATGCACCAGACGGCCGAGTTCGGGGTCGCCGCGCACTGGCTCTACAAGGCCCGCGGCGACCGCGACCAGGACAAGCCGTCCTGGCTGCACCAGATGATGGAGTGGCAGTCCGAGACGGGCGACCCGCGCGAGTTCATGGACACCCTGCGGATCGACCTCTTCGAGGACGAGGTCTTCGTGTTCACGCCCAAGGGCGACGTCAAGAGCCTGCCCATGGGCAGCACGCCGATCGACTTCGCCTTCGCCGTGCACACCGACGTCGGCAACCACACGGTCGGCGCCAAGGTCAACGGCCGCATCGTGCCGCTCCATACCCGGCTCAACAGCGGCGACATCGTCGAGATCGTCACCAGCAAGTCGAGCCGCGGGCCGTCGCGCGACTGGCTCGACATCGTCCACTCGCCGCGGGCGCGGCAGAAGATCCGCCAGCACTTCCGCCGCGAGCAGCGCGAGGACTCGGTGCAGTCCGGCCGCGACCTGCTGCAGGAGGCCCTGCGCCGCGAGGGGCTGCCGGCGCAGAAGGTCCTGACCGCCAAGGTGTTCGGCCGGATCTGCAAGGACGTCGGCTACAGCAAGCCCGACGACCTCTTCCTGGCGCTGGGCTCCGGTCGCCTGCCCGTCAGGACCGTCGTCCACAAGGTCATGCAGCGCGCCGGCACCATGAAGGAGGCCACGCCGCCGCCCGAGATGCTGCCGTCGCGGCCGGTGCGCGAGGTCGAGGAGCCGCAGGCGCTCTCCGGCGAGTTCGGCATCGCCGTGGAGGGGATGAGCGACATCATGGTCAGGATGGCCAAGTGCTGCAAGCCCATCCCGGGCGACGAGATCGTCGGCTACATCTCCCTCGGCAAGGGCATCACCATCCACCGCCACGACTGCAAGAACGCGCTCGCCCTGATGAAGAACCCGGAGCGCTTCATCCAGGTCGGCTGGAAGGGGCTGGGCGGCATGGCCTTCCGGGTCGAGATCATGATCGAGGCGCTCGACCGCAGCCACCTGCTGGAGGACGTCGCCCGCACCCTGTCGGACTCGGGCGTCAACATCATCGGCGGGTCCATGCAGACCCTGCCCGACGGCGTGGTGCGCGACCGCTTCACGCTCGAGGTGGGCGACGTGCGCCAGCTCGACAACATCCTCGCCAACATCCGCGGCATCGAGACCGTCTACGACGCCTACCGGGTCGTCTCCGGGTGACGGCGGGCGTCGCTCCGGCACGGTCGACCCTTCTTCCCGCCGTCTGATACGCTAGCTGGCCGAACACCGACCCACGGCACCCGAGGAACCGCATGCCCGAACCCATCGAAGTCTTCGCCCTGCCTCTCGGGCCGCTGCAGGCCAACTGCTTCATCGTGGTGCAGGGCCGGCACGGACTCGTCATCGACCCCGGCGACGAGGCCGGCGTCGTCATCGAGGCGTTCACCGAGTTCGGCTTCGCGCCGGCGGCGGTCCTGGTCACGCACGGGCACTTCGACCACTTCGGCGGCGTCGCCCCCATCGCGCGGCACTTCGACGTCCCCGTGTACGTGGGCGCCGCCGACGCCGGCCAGATGGCCGACGGCGGCCTCGGCGCCATGGCCGGGTTCGACATCGAGCCCGTCGACACCGCGATCACGATCGAGGGCGAGCAGACGCTCGATCTGGCGGTCCCGGTGCTGGCCATCCCCACGCCCGGCCACTCCCGGGGCGCCTACACCTACGTCGTCGGTCACGACGACGGCGCCCCCGAGCTGTTCGTCGGCGACCTGCTGTTCCAGAACAGCATCGGCCGCACCGACCTGCCCGGCGGCGACATGGACGACCTTCTCCGCTCGGTGGCGACGCTCATCCGCCGCTTCCCGGCCGATGCTGCGGTCCACTGCGGCCACGGCCCCGACACGTCGCTGGGCCGCGAGCTGGCGCTCAACCCGTTCCTCTCGCCGATCCGCTACGACCCGGAGCACCGCTGGTGACCGGACCCCGGGCGCCCAGGGGTACCTACGACCTCCTTCCCGACGACGCCGCGGAGCGCGACGCGGTGGTCGCCGCCGCGGCGCGCGTGTTCGGCCTGTACGGCTACCGCCGTATCGTCACTCCGGAGTTCGAGGAGACGAGCCTGTTCGAGCGCGGCGTCGGGGAGGCCACCGACATCGTGCGCAAGGAGATGTACACGTTCACCGACCGCGGCGAGCGCTCGCTGACCCTGCGGCCGGAGGGCACCGCGCCGGTCTGCCGCGCCTACGTGGAGCACGGCATGCACAAGCTGCCGCAGCCGGTGAAGCTCTGGTACTACTGCCCGATGTTCCGCTACGAGAAGCCCCAGGCGGGACGTTACCGTGAGCACTACCAGATCGGCGCCGAAGCCATCGGCTCCGCCGAGCCGGCCGTGGACGCCGAGGTCGTCCTGCTGCTGGCGGGCATCTTCGCCGAGCTCGGCGTCGAGGGCGTCACGCTGAAGGTCAACAGCATGGGCGACCCGCAGTGCCGGCCCGCCTACGTCGAGAAGCTGCGCGGCTACCTGCGCGGCCGGGAGGACGAGCTCTGCGGCGACTGTCGCGAGCGTGTCGACGTCAACCCGCTGCGGACCTTCGACTGCAAGGTCGAGACGTGCCGCGCGGTGCTCGAGGCGGCGCCGCGCATCGGCGACCACCTCTGCCCGGACTGCCGCGAGCACTTCCACCAGGTGCTCGGCCTGCTGCGGGACGCCGGGCTCGACCCCTCGCTCGACTTCCGCCTGGTGCGCGGGCTGGACTACTACACGCGCACCACGTTCGAGTTCGACTCGAGCCGTCTCGGCGCCCAGAGCGGCGTGGGCGGCGGCGGCCGCTACGACGGCCTCGTGGAGCAGATCGGCGGGCCGCCGACGCCGGGCGTCGGCTGGGGCAGCGGCCTCGAGCGCATCGCCCTGGCGATGCGCGGCCCGCTGGCGCCGCCGCGCACGGCCGGCGTCTTCGTGGCCGCCTTCGCCCACGAGGCGCGGCCGGCCGCCTTCGCCTGTGCGCAGGAGCTGCGCCGGGCCGGCCTGCCGGCCGAGCTGGACCTGGCGGGGCGCAGCCCCAAGGGCCAGCTCAAGCAGGCCGGCCGCAGCGGCGCCCGCTACGCCGTGCTGGTCGGCCTCGACGAGCTCGGCGACGGCGTCGTGCGGCTCAAGGACCTCGCCGGCGGCGGGGAGGAGGACGTCGCCGCCGCCGACCTGCCGGGCGTCGTCGCCGCCCGTCTGGAGGTGGACGCCACATGACCCTGCGCGAGACCCTTCCCGGCGAGCTCCGCTCGGCCGACGTGGGCCGCGAGGTACGGCTCGCCGGCTGGGTGGCGCGACGCCGCGACCACGGCGGGCTCATCTTCATCGACCTGCGCGACCGCAGCGGCATCGTCCAGCTCACCGTCGACCCGTCGCACGCACCGGAGGCGCACGCCCTGGCCGAGCAGGTGCGCTCAGAGTACGTGCTCGCCGTCGGCGGCGTGGTCCTGGCCCGCTCGCCCGAGACGGTCAACCCCAACCTGCCGACCGGCGAGGTGGAGGTGCGGATCGCCACGCTCGAGATCCTCAACCGCGCCACGACGCCGCCGTTCGAGATCGAGAGCGCCGAGCAGGTCGACGTGGACGAGACGCTGCGCCTCAGGTACCGCTACCTCGACCTGCGCCGCGCGCCCATGCTGGCCAACCTCGAGCTGCGCAATGCCGCCGTCCAGGCGGCGCGCGCGTACCTCAACGCCAACCGCTTCATCGAGGTCGAGACCCCGTACCTGACCAGGTCGTCGCCGGAGGGCGCGCGGGACTTCCTCGTCCCCTCGCGCCTGCAGCCGCACCGCTTCTACGCGCTGCCGCAGAGCCCCCAGATGTTCAAGCAGATCCTCATGCTGGCCGGCATGGACCGCTACTACCAGTTCGCGCGCTGCTTCCGCGACGAGGACCTGCGCGCCGACCGCCAGCCCGAGCACACGCAGATCGACATCGAGACGGCGTTCCTCACGGTGCCCGAGATCCGCGGACTGCTCGAGGGCCTCATGAGCGCGATCTTCGAGGGCGTGGGGGAGACCCCGCCGGCGACGCCGCTGCCGCGGCTCTCGTACGACGAGGCGATGCGGCGCTACGGGACGGACAAGCCCGACCTGCGGTACGGGCTCGAGATCGTCGAGCTCAGCGACACCTTCGCGGCCAGTGGGTTCAAGGTGTTCCGCGCCGCCGTCGACGGCGGCGGCGTGGTGCGCGCCGTCCGCGCCCCCGGCGGCGGTTCCCTCAGCCGGGCCCAGATCGACCGGCTCACCGAGCTCGCCAGGGAGCACGGCGCCAAGGGCATGGCCTACGTGTACGTGGAGGAGGGCCGCGCCCTGCGCGGCCCCATCGTCAAGTTCCTGGCCGAGGCCGAGCAGACGGCGCTGGTCGAGAAGGTCGGCGGCGGACCCGGCGACCTGGTCGTCTTCGCCGCCGACGACGCGCCCGTGGCCGCCGAGGTCCTGGGCGCCCTGCGCCTCGCCCTCATCGACCTGCTCACGCCGGCGCCGTCGTGCCGCTGGGCGCTTCTCTGGGTGGAGGAGTTCCCCCTGTTCGAGATCGACGCGGAGAGCGGCGGGCTCACGTACGGTCACAACCCGTTCAGCCTGCCCACCGAGGCGACGATGCCGCTCCTGGAGAGCGACCCGCTCGCCGTCCGCGGCGCACAGTACGACCTGGTGCTGAACGGCGTCGAGCTGGGCTCCGGGTCGCTGCGCAACCACGACGCCGCCGTGCAGCGCGCCATCCTCCGCGCGCTCGGCATGAGCGACGCGCGCATCGACGAGGCCTTCGGCTGGTTCCTCGAGGCGCTGCAGTACGGCGCTCCGCCGCACGGCGGCATCGGCCTCGGCTTCGACCGGATCGTGATGCTGCTGGCCGGCGCGGACTCCATCCGCGACGTGATCGCCTTCCCCAAGACCTCGTCCGGCGGGGACCCCATGACCGGCGCGCCCGGCGCGGTCACGGCCGAGCAGCTCAGGGAGTTGCGTCTGCGGCTCGGCTGAGCCGCCGCGCGCCGCCGCCTCGCGCGCGCGTCGTCCGATCGTCCGGGCTCGTCCTCAAGCTTTTTTGCAGGGCTGCCGACATGATTGTTGAATCAGTGGACGTTTGTTAAGATGACGTCGCTCGACCTTGTTCGTGACCTCGTCACATTCTCGAGCCAACACGAACACCTTGGGAGTTCGTCGCCGGGTCGCCCGTGGGCGCCCTGGGAGAGCACCCACCTGCGAGAGCAGGTTCGAGAATAGCGCGAGCACGGCAAGGTGGAGCCCTTTTCTCACCCTGGAGGGGCGCATGGGGATCTTCAAACGCAACCGTTCGTTCCTGCTCGGAGCGCTCCTCATCCTCGTGGTCGGCGCACTGCTGTTCGGCGGCGTGGTCGCCGTGCGCGTCCTGGCGGAGGGCGAGCCGACGCCGGCGGCCGACCTCGAGCAGCCCGAGTCGTACAACACCGTCAGCAGCTTCGGCATGACCGGTTACGCGCCGCTCACGATCGAGCCCACCGCCGACACCCCGCAGTTCATCACCAAGCGTCTCGACGAGAACCGCGGCATCGTGCTCCTCGTGTACGTGAAGGGCGCGGCCGACGACATGGAGATGCTGTCGTCCTTCAACGACATCAAGAGCAACTACGCCGCCGACAGTTCCTTCTTCTCGTTCGAGGCACGCGAGGCCAAGCAGCTCGGCGACCTGCTGACGCAGTTGCGCGTCAGCGACCCGCCCATCCTGGCGGTCATCCGCGGCGACGGCCAGGTCGCCAACCTGTACACGGGGTGGATCGGCTTCAAGGTCATGGAGCAGGAGATCGCCGACGCGGTGCGCGGCCTCTGAACCGCCCCACACCCCCGTCCTTCGAGCGGCGCCCGCCGGGCGCCGCTTCTTCGTGACGGACCGGCTCGGCCTCCGTTTGACCGCCTCCCGCCCCGTGGTACATAATGCCGACCCGGTCGGTCGGGATTCGACGCGGGCAGGCAGGGACGGACGTGCGCATCTCCTCACGCTGTGAATACGGGCTGCGGGCCATGGTGCATCTGGCCGGGCACGACCGCGGCCGGCCGATCCCGCTGCCTGCGATCGCCGCCGCCGAGGGCATCCCGGCGCCGTTCCTGGAGCGGATCCTGGCGCAGCTGCGTGAGGCGGGGCTGCTGAAGACCACGCGCGGCGTGGGCGGCGGTTATCGACTGGCGCGGCCGGCGGCCGAGGTCGCCGTCGACGACGTGGTCACGGCGCTGGAGGGCCCGCTGTCGCTGGTGGGCTGCCTGCCCGACGACGGCGCCTGCGAGCGCGCCGGCTCGTGCGCCTCGCGGGTGGCGTGGCGGCGGCTGGACGACGCCATCAGCGACGCGCTCGGCGGCATCACGCTCGAGGACCTGACGAAGGAGACCGTCTCGCCATGAAGCCCGTCTACTTCGACCACGCCGCGACGACCCCGGTCGACCCCAGGGTGTTCGAGGCCATGACGCCGTTCTTCTGCGAGCGCTTCGGCAACCCGTCCGAGCCGCACCGGCTGGGACGTGAGGCGCGCAGCGCGGTCGACGAGGCCCGGGCGCGGGTCGCGGCCCTGCTCGGCGCGGGCGAGAACGAGATCGTCTTCACGGCCGGCGGCACGGAGGCCGACAACCTGGCGCTCTTCGGCAGTCTCGCCCGTCTCCAGCCGGGGCACCTCGTCGTGAGTGCCGTCGAGCACCCGGCGGTGATGGAGGCGGCGCGCGCCCTGAACGGGCGCGGTTGGGACGTCGACTACGTGCCGGTGGACGGCGACGGGGTCGTCGACCGCGAGGCCTACCGGGCGGCGTTCCGCGACGACACGCGGCTGGTCTCGGTCATGACGGCCAACAACGTGGTCGGCACCGTGCAGCCGGTGGCCGAGCTGGCGCGCATCGCGCACCAGAAGGGCGCCCTGTTCCACACCGACGCCGTGCAGGCGGTGGGGTCGCTGCCGGTCGACGTCGACGAGCTCGGCGTCGACATGCTGAGCCTCTCGGGCCACAAGCTCCACGGGCCCAAGGGCGTCGGCGCCCTGTACGTCAGGAGGGGCACGCGGCTGCAGCCGCTCCTGCACGGCGGCGGCCAGGAGCGGCGTCTGCGCTCGGGCACCGAGAACGTGCCCGGCATCGTCGGCCTCGGCGTGGCCATGACCCTGGCCTGCGAGGCGATGCCGGAGGTGCGCCCGCGGCTCGAGCGCCTGCGCGACCGGCTGGTCGCCGGCGTCCTGGCGCGTGTCCCGGAGGTGATCCTGCTCGGTCACCCCACGGACCGCCTCCCCGGCAACGCCGCCTTCGCGGTGCGCTACGTGGAGGGCGAGTCCCTGCTCCTGCGGCTGGACGCGCGCGGCTTCACCGTCTCCAGCGGTTCCGCCTGCGCCGCCGGCTCGGACGAGCCGTCCCCGGTGGTACAGGCGCTCGGCGTGCGCCCCGAGGACGCCCACGGGAGCCTGCGCGTCAGCCTGGGGAGGGAGAACACGGAGGAGGAGGTGGACGCCTTCCTGGACGCCCTCCCGCCGATCGTCGACGAGTTGCGGCGGATGAGCCCGCTGTACGCGAAGAGGTGACGAGATGTACACGGACCTGGTGCTGGACCACTTCACCAACCCGCGCAACGTGGGGGAGATCGAGGAGGCCGACGGCGTCGGCGAGGTCGGCAACCCGGTCTGCGGCGACGTGACGCGCATCTCCATCGCGGTGGGGGAGGGCGACGTCATCACCGACGTCAAGTTCAAGACCTTCGGCTGCGGGGCCGCCGTGGCCACGTCGAGCATGCTCACCGAGATGGTCGTGGGCAAGTCCCTGCGGGAGGCGGCGGACGTCTCCAACGTGGCGGTGGCCGAGGCGCTCGGCGGTCTGCCGCCGAAGAAGATGCACTGCTCCAACCTGGCCGCCGACGCGCTGCAGGCGGCCATCCGCGACTACCTGCTCAGGAGCGGCCGCGAGGCCGAGATCGACGAGATCCTCGCGTCGCCCCCAAAAGCGCCGGAGCCCTCGTCGCACTGAGCGGCGGGGTGGACAGCGCCGTCGCGGCGCTGCGGCTGAGCGGCGAGGGCCGCGGCCTCCAGACGGCGACGGCGCGGCTCTGGCCGGGCACAGACCGGCGCAGCTGCTGCTCGCCCGGCGCCCTGCAGCGGGCGGCGCGGACCGCCGCGCACCTGGGCCTGCCGCACCACGTCCTCGACCTCGAGGCCGCGTTCGAGGAGGGCGTCGTGGAGCCCTTCGTACGCGGGTATCTCGGCGGCGAGACGCCCAACCCGTGCGTCGACTGCAACCCCCTGCGTCTCGCCGCCCTCGTCGCGCTGGCCGACGAGCTGGGCCTGCCGCGCGTGGCCACGGGCCACTACGCGCGGCTGGTCCGGCGCGACGGCCAGTCGTGGGTGGCACGCGCCGCCGACCGGACCAAGGACCAGTCGTACATGCTGTGGGCCGTGCCGCCCGAGGTGCTCGCCCGCCTGGAGTTCCCGCTCGGAGAGCTCACCAAGCGGGAGGTCCGGGAGGCGGCCGCGGCGGCGGGGCTCGAGGCGGCCGACGACCCCGAGAGCCAGGAGGTCTGCTTCGCGCCGGCCGGGTACCAGGTCTTCCTGCAGGGCCGGGGGGTGGCGCCCGCCGCCGGCGAGATCGTCGACGAGGCGGGCGTCGTGCTCGGCCGCCACGAGGGCCACTGGCGGTTCACCGTCGGACAGCGGCGCGGGCTGGGCGTGAGCGCCACGCAGCCGCTGTACGTGCTCGAGCGGCGGGCCGCCGTCAACGAGGTCGTCGTCGGCGGCCGCGAGCGCCTCGAAGCGCACGCCGTGCGCGTGCGCGACGTCGTCGACCGCGCGCTCGGCGACGGCGAGGGGCTGGAGGTGCAGCTCCGCTACCGCTCCGCCGCAGTGGGCGTGGCCGCCCTGGCGCGGCGCGGAGGCGGCCTCGAGGTCGTGCTGCGCGAGCCGTTCCCGGGGCTCGCGCCGGGACAGGCGGCCGTCTTCTACCGCGACGACGTGGTGGTGGGCGGCGGGCGCATCGCCGGGCCGGCGGAGCCCGTGGCGGTGAGCTGATGCCCGCGCTGACGGGAGGGGGAGCGGGCAGCGCGGGCCTGGGCCTCACGCCGGCGGGCGGCCTCCCGCCTCTCTCGCGTCGCGTGGTCGCGCTCGTCCTCCTCGTCGTCGCCCTCTCGGCGGTCGTGCGCCTCGTCGACCTGGGGCGCTACCGGGACGTGGTGTTCGACGAGCACTACTACGTCCACGATGCGCGGGTACTGCTGCGCGGCGACCTGGCCGGCTCGGCGGAGGAGCCGTGGAAGCCGGCCGCCCCGCGTTCCGTGGCGCACCCCGATCTCGCCAAGCTCGCCATCGCCGCGGGCATCCTGGTCGCCGGCGACGGCCCGTGGGGCTGGCGGCTCCCGGGCGCCCTGGCGGGCGTCGCGCTCGTCGCGCTCGTGTTCCCGCTCGCGCGCCGCCTCGGATTGAGCGACGAGTGGGCGCTCGCGGCGCTCATCCTGGCCGCCTCAGACCCGATGCTCATGCTGCACTCGCGGCTGGCGGTGCTCGACATCTACGTCGCCCTCTTCACGGCGCTGGCCGTCTATCTCGGGCTGCGTCATGTGCAGTCCGGCTTCCACGCCGGCTGGCTGGTGGCCTGCGGAGCGGCGCTGGGCGCCGCCGTCGCCGGCAAGTGGTCCGGCCTTCTCGCCCTGCCCGCCGTGCTCCTCGTGATCGTGCCGCCGCTCTGGCGACGGGGCGGCGCGACCCGTGCGCTGCCGGCCGCCGCCGCCCTGCTCCTGCCGGCGGCGGCCGTGTATCTGGCGGCGTCGGCGCCCTACTTCCTCGCCGGCCACGGGCCGGGCGACTGGCTGCGTCTGCAGACGCACATGGCGACGTTCGGGTGGGGCGTCACCGGCGACCGGTCGTTCGCGTCGCGTCCCGTCACGTGGCCGTTCGACGTCCATCCCATCTGGTACGCGTGGTCGGTGGGACCCGGGGGGACCAGCGGCCTGCTCGCCATCGGCGACTTCCTGCTCTGGTGGGCCGGGGTGCTGGCCTGGGTCGTCCTCGGGGTCCAGGCGCTGCTGCGGCGCGACTGGCGGCTCGGCCTCGCCCCGGCGCTGGTCGCAGTGCTCTACCTGCCGTGGCTGCTCACGTCGCGGCAGACGTACATCTACTACATGGTCCCGGTCGTGCCGTTCATCGCCGTGCTGGTGGCGACCGGGCTGGCGCGCATCGCCGGGGCCGACTGGAGCCCGGTGTCCGCGGTCGCCGTGTCGCTCGAGGAGGCGGGGGGCGGCGGCCGGCGGAGCGGCCGGGTCGCCGCCTGGGCCTTCTGCCTGGCCTGCGCGCTGGTCGGGCTCCTGTACGTGCCGTTCGTGATCGGCGTGCCGGTGCCGTTCGACTACTACGTGCTCCTGACGCCCTTCACGACGTGGAAGTAGAAGGTGGTGACTCCGGAGGCTGCAAGCGCGCCACAGCGATGACCGCGAGCACCGCGGCCACGACCAGGGTGGCGTTGCGCGCGAGGAGGAGCGCCAGCGGCCCGGGCTGGAGATCCACGAGATCCCAGTAACGCGCCGGGAACTCGAACTGGGTCAGGAGCGTCGCCAGCGCCGTGGCGGCGGCCGCGACACGTGCGAGTCGCAGCGGTTGGGCGACGCACAAGGCGACCACGGGGAAGGTCCAGATGAGGAACTGCGGCGAGAGGACCTTGCTCAGGCAGACGGCGACGAGCAACACGGCGAGCGCGGCGGTCGGGAGCAGGCCCGGGGCGGCAGACAGCGTGCGGCGTCGTCGCCAGACGAGCGCGTACACGCCTGCCGTGCCGAGGGCCAGGAGCCAGGGCGAGGCGGCGGCGACCGCGTCGGGTCCGCCGCCGGCGAAGTTCTGTGAGCCGTAGGCGTGCACGACGCGCGGCCGCGCGCGACCGGTGAGCGCGCCGGCGACCCACGGGGATCCGAGCACGCTCTCCAACTGGAGCGGGCGCCGCGAGTGGTACGTGAACGGGATCGCGGCGCCGGCGCCGTCGTCGAGAAGGAACGGCACGAAGGGGAGCGTCGCGGCGAGCAGGAAGCCGGCGAGGGCGAGGGCGCGGGTGCGGCGGGAGGCCCGCACCGACAGCGTGAGAGGCAGGAGGAGGGCGGGCGTCAGCTTGAGGGCGAAGCCGAGGCCGAGGCTCACCGCCGCCGGGAGCGGACGACGCACGGCGAGCCAGAGAAGAGCCGCGGCCAGCGTCAGGGCCACGACCGCGTCGTAGCGGTTCAGGGGGAGCGCGCCGGCGCACAGCGTGAGTCCGGCATACGCGACGGCCACGGCGAGCGCACGACCGGCGGACCGCCACGCCGCTGCCGCGGCGGCCGTGGTCAGCACCGCCGCCGCAGTCGTCGCGGCCATCATGGCGGCGGAGAACCAGCGCTCGTACTCGGCGACGCTGCCGCCGGACGGCGCCAGCAGGAAGACGAGGTTCGCCAGGGGCGGGTACTCCACGGCGAGGTCGGCGTAGGGCCGGCGCCCGAGGGCGAACGAGGCGGCGTAGAAGTGGTAGAGGAGGGTGTCGGCGAGATCGTGGAGGCCGTAGCCCATGAGGCCGGCCGAGAACAGCGCGAGCAGCGTCGCCCACGCGATCGCCTGCAGCGCGGCGGCGGCGACGAGCAGCAGCGCGAGGTCGCGGCCCCGGAGCGGCTCGCCTCCGGGCGCGGCCGGTCGGTCTGTGGAAGAGGCGGTCATATGGGTCGTCCGCGGCCGGTCGTCGGGGATGGCCGCCGTACGCGGTATGATACGCTTCGGACGGTTCTCGAATCGATGTGGACGACGGGAAGGAGCGGGGCATGGACGCCACGTTCGGAGCACTCGCGATGGAGACTCCCACCATCATCCTGAGTTATGCAGCGGCGTTCTTCTTCGTGCTCGTGGCGGTCGCGGCGGCGTACGCGCTGTTCAAGGCCGGGGCCACCCTGGGTCGCGTGGATGCCGTGCTCGACGACGTGGACAAGCAGGCCGTGCCGCTCATGCAGAAGGCCGGCACCACGCTCGACGGCGTGAACGCCAACCTCGGCAACGTCGACCAGATCACCCAGGACGTGGCCGAGATCACCGACAAGATCGAGGCGATGGCCAGCGCGGTCGAGGGAGCCGTGAGCGCCCCCGCGCGCAAGGCGGCCTCGTTCAGCGCCGGTGTCCAGGGCGCCTTCTCGAGCTTCATGCGGCGCGACAAGGGCGACAAGGGCGCCGCGTCGCCGGAGACGCCGCCGGCCGCGCAGAGCGCTCCGGCGGCCGCCACCGAGGAGGGCGCCGCGGACGCCCCCGCCGCCGCCCCCGCGGCGGAGTCCGGCGTGGAGGCGAGCGCCGCGTCCGAGCCCGCCTCCGCCGCGGCGGGAGATCTCGCCGCCGAGGCGGCGACAGAGGCCGGCGGGGCCGCGGACGCAGCCGCCGCCCCGGCGGAGACGGACACGAGGGTCTGAACATGGGTCTTTCCACGAGATTGATCGTCGGCGGCGCCGTGGCCGGCGTCGCGCTCACCTACTACGTCCGCTCACGGCGGGCCCGCACCGGCGAGGGCTACCTCGACATCGTGCGCAGCCTGCCGGGCGACGTCATGCGCTGGGCCGACGAGACCAGGGAACGGGCCGTCAAGGCCATCGAGGACGGCAAGACGGCGGCCCGCCGCCGCGACGAGGAGTTCGCTCGGCAGTTGCTCGCCGCCGGATCGCCGCCCGAAGCCTGAGGCGCCATGACTGAGAGGATCACCCTCGAGGTCCCGGCCTCGCTGAGCGCGCTACCCACGGTGCGCCTGGTGCTGGGCGGGCTGGGCGCGCGTCTCGACCTGTCGCTGGACGACGTCGACGACCTCTTCCTCGCCACCGACCGTCTGCTCGAGGCGGCGCTGGGCGCCGAGGACCTCACCGACTTCCGGCTCGTCTGCCTGGTCGATGAGTCGTCGCTGCGCATCACCGCCGGCGGCTTCCGCTCGCAGAGGCTCCGCGACCAGGTCGCGGACACCCCCGGCGGATGCATCGACCTCTGCCTCCTGCTGCGCCGCCTCGCCGACGAGGTCGTGGTGGAGGAAGACGGCGACGGCTTCCGGGTGGTCATCGTCAAGCATCGGACGAAGCCGGCGCCGTGAGCAGCCGCGAGGACAGAAGCGCCAACGACCCGCTCGACCTGAAGACGCCGCCCGGCGTCCCCGCGCAGGATCCGGGGGAGGCGGAGGACGCGCAGGCCGGCGGGAGCGGGAGCGCCCCCGCCGGGAGACGTCGTGGCAGGGCCGATGCCGACCGGCGGGACCAGTACCTGCTGCGGCGCTACCATCTGCACGGCGACCGCAAGGCGCGCGACGAGCTCATCACCATGTACCTGCCGCTGGTGCGCTCGCTGGCGCGCCGGTACGCCTCGCGCGGCGAGCAGTTCGACGACCTCGTCCAGGTCGGCTCCATCGGCCTCATCAAGGCGATCGACCGCTTCGACCTCTCCCGGGGCGTGGAGCTCACCACCTACGCCACGCCCAACATCGTCGGCGAGATCAAGCGCTACTTCCGCGACAAGGGCTGGTCGGTGCGCGTGCCGCGCGGGCTGCAGGAGCTCAACATCCGCCTCAACAAGGTGATCGACGAGCTGGTGCCCAAGCTGCAGCGCGCGCCGACCATCAACGAGCTCGCCGAGGCCGCCAACGCGACCCCCGAGCAGGTGCTCGAGGCGCTCGAGACCAGCCAGGCGTACAACTCCATCTCGCTGCAGGCGTCCCCCGACGGCCAGTCGGGCGAGGAGGACGCCGGCCTGATCGACTACCTCGGCGGCGAGGAGGAGGCGTACGACACGATGGAGGACCGGACGACGCTCGCCGGCGGCTTCGCCAAGCTCGACAAGCGCGAGCGCTACATCCTCCATCTACGCTTCTTCGAGGGGCTCACCCAGAGTCAGATCGCCGAGCGGGTGGGGATATCGCAGATGCACGTCTCGCGCCTCATCAGGCGCTCGCTCGAGAAGCTGCGGGAGGAGATCGGCGATCTCGACAACCCGCTGCCGCCGCGCTCGCCCGACGGCGAGCGCTGACGGCCGTCCGCACACCCATCACCACGAGAGGCCTGCAGTGAACGCCGCCGACATCCGTGACCTGTACCGAGAGTTCTTCGTCGCCCGCGGGCACCTGGTGGGCGAGCCGGCCGGGCTCGTGCCCGCCGGCGACACCAGCGTGCTGTTCACCACCGCCGGGATGCAGCAGTACAAACGCTACTTCCTCGGCGTCGAGACCCCGCCGGCGAAGCGCATCACCACCTGCCAGCGCACGTTCCGCACCTCGGACGTGGAGAACGTGGGCAAGACGGCGCGGCATCTCACGTTCTTCGAGATGCTGGGCAACTTCTCGTTCGGGGACTACTTCAAGGCCGAGGCGATCGCCTGGGCGCTGGAGCTCTCGGCCGAGCTCGGGCTGCCGCGCGAGAGGCTCTGGGTGAGCGTGTACGGCGGCGACGACCAGGTGCCGGCTGACGAGGAGGCGGTGGAGCTCTGGAAGTCGCACGGCTTCACCGACGACCGCATCGTGCGCCTCGGCCGCGGCGACAACTTCTGGGGCCCGGCCGGGCCCACGGGTCCCTGCGGGCCGTGCTCGGAGCTGTACTACGACTTCGGCCCCGAGGTGGGCTGCGGCGACCCGGCCTGCGCGCCGGGCTGCGACTGCGACCGCTACCTCGAGTACTGGAACCTGGTGTTCGTCCAGTACGACATGGACGAGGCCGGCCGTCTCACGCCGCTGCCCAGGGGCAGCATCGACACCGGCATGGGGCTGGAGCGCATCGCCGGCATCAGCCAGGGCGTGACCAACGTCTTCGAGACCGACCTGTTCAGGCCGCTGGTCGAGCGGGGCGCGGAGCTGGCCGGCGTCGAGCCGGACGCCTCGCCGGCCGTGGTCCGCGCCCTGCGCACCATGGCCGAGCACACGCGCGGCGCCGCCTTCCTCGTCATGGACGGCGTGCTGCCGGGCAACGACGGCCGCGGGTACGTGCTGCGGCGCATCATCCGCCGCGCCGTGCAGCAGGCCGTGGCGATCGGGGTCGAGAGGCCGGTCCTGGCCACGCTCACCGACCTGGTGGTCGAGCAGATGGGGCCGGCCTACCCGGCGCTCGTCGAGGCGCGGCCCGAGATCCACCGCGTGGTCGAGGAGGAGGAGGTCCGCTTCCGCCGCACGCTCGACCAGGGCCTGGGGATCCTCGACGAGGCGCTGCGCCGCGCCCACGACGCGGGCACGGAGCTGCCGGCCGAGGTGGCCTTCGAGCTGCACGACACCTACGGCTTCCCCTTCGACCTCACGCGCGAGATCGCCGCCGAGCGGGAGATGACGGTGGACGAGGAGCGCTTCGGCCGCCTCATGGAGGCGCAGCGCGAGCGCGCCCGCGCCGGCCAGAAGGAGGGCACGTTCGCCTCCGGCCCCGGCGAGGTCGAGGACTTCCAGCGGCGCCATACCGAGGTGCCGGCCGAGTTCGTCGGCTACGAGCGCCTCGAGGTCTACACCGTGGTGCGGGCCCTGGGCGAGCTCAGCGACGGCCGCATGGCCGTCAAGCTCGCCGAGTCGCCCTTCTACGCCGAGGGCGGCGGCCAGGTGGCCGACACCGGCTGGATCCACACCGACTCCGGCAAGCTCGAGGTGGAGGACGTCGTCAGGTTCGAGAACGACCAGGTCGTGGTCGCGCGCCCCGTCGAGGGCGAGGTCGTGCGGGGGGAGCGCGCCAAGGCGATGGTGAACACCGTGAGCCGGCACCAGACGGCCTGCAACCACACCGCCACCCATCTGCTGCACAACGCCCTGCGGATCGTGCTCGGCGAGCACGTGCGCCAGGGCGGCTCGATGGTGCGTCCGGAGCGGCTGCGCTTCGACTTCTCCGTCCGCCAGGCGCCGACACAGGAGCAGCTCCGTCAGATCGAGGACCTGGTCAACCGGCGCATCGTCGAGAACCACGCGGTGCGGCCGTTCGTGACCACGCGTGAGTACGCGGCCGAGATCGGCGCGCTGGCGTTCTTCGAGGAGAAGTACGGCGAGTTCGTGCGCGTGCTCGAGATCGACGACTTCAGCCGCGAGCTCTGCGGGGGTACCCACGTCTCCTCGACCTCACAGATCGGCCTCTTCAAGATCACCGCCAGCCAGTCGGTGGGCGCCAACACGCGCCGCATCGAGGCGATCACCTCGGCGGCGGCGATCGAGCACTACCGCGCGCTCGAGGGAGACTGGCGCGCCCTCGCCGACGACCTCAATGTGAAGCCCGACCAGGTGGGCCCCGCGGTCCGCAAGCTCGCGGCGGAGCGCGAGGCGCTCCAGCGGGCGATGAAGAAGGCGCACAGCGTCGAGGTGCGCGGCCGCCTGGACGAGGTGCTCGCCCAGCTCACCGACGTCGAGGGCCTGCCGGTGATCGCGGCGCAGCCGTCGGTCGAGGCGGCCGACGAGCTGCTCACCCTCGCCGACGAGATCCGCGCCCGGCGGCCCGACTGCGTGGCGCTGCTGGTCGCCGAGGTCGACGGCCGCGTGGCCGCCGTGGTGGCGGCCGGCGACGCCGCCGTCGGCCGCGGGGTCAAGGCCGGCGACGTGATGAAGGCCCTGGCGCCGGCGATCGAGGGCAAGGGCGGCGGCAAGCCCACGCTGGCGCGCGGCGGCGGGACCCGCGTGCAGGGGATCGGCGCCGCGCTCGAGGCGGGCGTCGCCGCCGTCAGGGAGGTCCTCGGCGGCGCGGGCGGCGGCGCGGCGGAGTGAAGCTCGTCGCGCTCGACCACGGCCCCGTCCGCACCGGCGTCGCGGTGAGCGACCCGACGGGGACGATCGCGCGGCCGCTCGGTGTGGTCGAACGGGTCGGCTCGGCGGCGGGGTTCGCGGCGCTGCTGGCGATCCTGGCGGCCGAATGCCCGGAGCGCATCGTGGTAGGCTTGCCCCGGTCACTCGGTGGCGGGGAGCACGGGCAGGCGCGCTCCGCCAGGGCGTTCGCGGCGCGCCTCTCCGCAGCCGTCGAGGTCCCCGTCGAGCTGTTCGACGAACGCTACACCACCAAGCTCGCCGACCAGCGCGGCGGGGTGGCCGGTCGCGACGCGCGCGCCGCGGCGACGCTCCTCGAGGACTATCTCAGGACAGTGCATGGACAGGGGACCTGACGAGGCGACGCGCAGACCGCGTCCGCTCACCGGTGAGCGTCCGCCGGGCGAGGGCTGGCGCCGGTACGAGCCGCGGTTCCAGCCGGACCGCGGCCGGCTCGGCATCGAGCGCCGGCGCAGCACGCGCCACGAAGAGCGGTCGCCCCGGCGTCGGGTGCACCTGCTGGGCTACCTGCTCGTCGCGGTCCTCGCGCTGGTGATCGGGGCCGGGGTCGGCTACGCGCGTGCCTACTTCTCGGACGGCGAGGTGGGCGCCGAGGTGACGGTCGTGATCGAGGAGGGCTCCAGTCTGCGGGCCATCGCTCTCAAGCTGGAGGAGGCGGGGGTGGTCAGGCACGCCCGCGCCTTCGAGATCCGCGCCGACGCCGACGGCTACGCCACGCGCTTCATGCCCGGCACGTACACGCTGCGCGTCAACGAGCCGTACGACTCCCTGGTGGCCGGGCTCCTGCGCGGCGCCAAGCCGCCGACCGTCAAGGTGTCGGTGCCGGAGGGGTCCACCCTGCAGCAGACGGCCGCGATCGTGGCCGACACCCTCCCCGGCGTCTCGCGACAGCAGTACGTCGCCGTCGCCCGTGACCACCCGCCGCGGTTCGAGCTCCAGGGGTACAAGCGCGGCACGACGCTGGAGGGCCTGCTGTTCCCGGCGACCTACGAGGTGCTGCCCGCCGAGGCGTCGGCCAAGGGCTTCGTGAAGACCCAGCTCGACACCTTCCGCGCCTACTTCGCCAAGGTCGACATGACCAGGGCGCGGGCGGCCCACCTCACCGAGTACGACGTCGTGATCATCGCCTCGATGATCGACCGCGAGGTACGCGCCCCGGCCGAGCGGGCCGTCGTCGCGGCGGTCATCTGGAACCGCCTGCGCAAGGGCATGCTGCTGCAGATCGACGCCACCGTCCAGTACGCCCTCGGCGAGACGAAGCCCGCGCTCACCTACGACGACCTCGAGGTCGACTCGCCCTACAACACCTACAAGCATGCCGGCCTGCCGCCCACGCCCATCGCCAACCCGGGCCTCGCGGCGCTCAAGGCCGCGGCCAACCCGACCGACGACAAGTACCTGTACTACGTGGCCCGTAACGACGGCACCGGGCGCCACTACTTCTCCACCACGTACGAGCAGTTCCTCGTCGACAAGGCCAAGGCCGCCGCCAACGGGGGATAGGGCGGCGGCCGGACGAAGGGGGGCATCACGGTCGGCGGCAGCACACGCGTGATCGGCATCCTCGGCGACCCCGTGTCGCACTCGCTCTCGCCGCGGCTCCACAACGCGGCCTTCGCCGCCCTGGGGCTGGACTACGTCTACGTGCCGCTGCCCGTCCGGGCGGCCGAGGTGGGCGCCGCCGTGCGCGGCCTGGCGGCGCTCGGGCTGCGCGGCGCCAACGTGACGATCCCGCACAAGGGCGCCGTGCTCCCCTTCCTCGACGAGCTCTCGGAGGAGGCGCGCCTCTGCGCCGCCGTGAACACGATCGTCGTCGACGACGACGGCCTGCGCGGCTACAACACCGACGTGGAGGGCGTGCGGGCGGCGCTGACCGGCGCGGCCGGCGCCACGCCGGAGGGCGAGCCCGCCCTGGTGTTCGGCGCCGGCGGGGCGGGGCGTGCCGCCGCGCTGGCGCTGGCGCGCCTCGGCTGCCCGCTCACCCTGGTCAACCGCACGCCCGCCGCGGCCGAGCGCCTGGCGGCGCTCATTACGGCGGGCGTGCCCGGCTCGGCCTGCTCCTGGCTGCCGTTGTCTGCGTTGACGGAGGAGGTGGTGGGCCGGCAGCGAACGGTGGTCAACGCGACCTCTCTCGGCATGGCCGGCAAGGGTAAAGTCCCGTCCGTGTTGGCCGATAAGGTTACGGCGGGGCAGATCGTGTTCGACGTGGTGTACGGCCCCGCGCCGACGGGACTCCTCGCAGCGGCGCAGGCACGCGGAGCGACCGTCGTCGACGGCCTGGCGCTGCTGCTCCGGCAGGCGGCCGAGGCGTTCAGCCTCTGGACCGGCGTGCCGGCGCCGCTGGAAGTGATGAGGGATGCCGTCACGCGAAGACAGGACGAAGAAGAGGACCAGGGGGCCGCGCGGCCTGCTGGACGAGCACGGAGGAGACGAGCTGGAACCGATCATGGATCCCGTCCAGCCGGTGGCTGACGAAGTCGCGCCGCGGCGCTCCGTGGACGAGATGATGGACGAGCTGTTCGGCGAGGCCGACGGCTTCGGCGATCCCGGCGCCTCCGCCGACGACGGCGCGGCGGCCGACAACGGCGACGGGCCGGCGGCCTTCGGCGACGACGCCGCGCCGTCCGCCGCGGCCGCCGACGCCGACTTCGAGCACATCGTGCGCACCAACCGCACCAGCAGGCTGCGGCTGGGCGACATCCTCAGGGAGATGGGCCTCGTCACCGACGAGCAGGTCGCGGCCGCGCTGGCGCAGCAGAAGCAGACGCGCAAGCGCCTCGGCCAGATCTTCCTCGACGACGGCCTCGTCACCCAGCTCGACATGACCAAGGCGCTGGCGCAGAAGTTCGGCGTCAGCTTCCTCGACCTCACCGCGACCCGCTTCGACGCCGCCGCCACGGCGTACATCGACGAGAAGCTCGCGCGCCGCTACGGCGCGGTCCCGGTGCGCTTCCTCGACGACGACACCCTGCTGGTCGCGATGGTCGACCCGCAGAACCTCCCGGCGCAGGAGGACCTCGCCATCATCACCGGCTACCCCATCCAGCCGGCCATCGCCAGCGAGGAGGACGTCTACGGCGCCATCGCCCGCATCTACCGCGAGAAGGCCGAGATCGGCGACGGCGGCGACGACGTGAGCGCCGAGACCGAGGAGGAGTCGCTCACCGACATCCGCGAGGCCACCGAAGAGGCCCCCATCGTCAAGCTCGTCAACTCGGTGATCGCCCAGGCGGTCGACGACTCGGCCAGCGACATCCACTTCGAGCCGCAGGCCAAGGAGCTGGTGGCGCGGTTCCGCATCGACGGCGTGCTGCACGAGATCATGTCCATCCCGCGGCGCATGCAGTCGGGCGTGCTCAGCCGCCTCAAGATCATGGCCGAGCTGGACATCGCCGAGCGCCGCGTCCCGCAGGACGGCCGCATCGGCCTCATGGTCGGCGGCAAGCCCATCGACATGCGCGTCGCGACGCTGCCCACGGTGTACGGCGAGAAGGTCGTCATGCGCCTGCTCGACAAGTCCAACGTCATGCTCGACCTCGAGGACCTCGGGTTCGCCGAGAAGGCGCTCAAGCGGTTCCGCAAGTCGTTCAGCAAGCCGTACGGGGCGATCCTCGTCACCGGCCCCACCGGCTCGGGCAAGTCGACCACGCTGTACGCGGCGCTCAACATCCTCAACAGCAGCGAGAAGAACATCATCACCGTGGAGGACCCGGTCGAGTACCGGCTCACGGGCATCAACCAGGTGCAGGTCAACACCCGCACCGGCATGACCTTCGCGGCCGCGCTGCGCTCGATCCTGCGCTGCGACCCGGACATCGTGATGGTGGGCGAGATCCGCGACCGCGAGACCGCCCTCATCGCGATCGAGTCGGCGCTCACCGGCCACCTGGTGCTCAGCACGCTGCACACCAACGACGCGCCGGGGGCGCTCTCGCGCCTCACCGAGATGGGCATCGAGCCGTTCCTCACCGCCTCGGCGGTCGACGCGGTGCTGGCCCAGCGCCTGGCGCGGCGCCTCTGCACGCACTGCAAGGAGCCCTACACCGCGACCCGCGAGATGCTGCGCAAGAACGACTTCCCGCCCGAGGTATGTGACCGCGACGACGTGGTCCTGTACCGTGCCAAAGGCTGCTCGAGGTGCAACACTACCGGCTACAAGGGCCGGCTGGGCCTCTACGAGGTCATGATCGTCAGCGAGGCCATCCGCCGCCTCACCGTCGAGCGCAAGAGCGCCGACGAGATCGGCCGCGTGGCCGCCGCGGAGGGGATGAAGTCGCTGCGCGAAGACGGCATCGACAAGGTGCTGCAGGGCATGACCTCGGTGGAGGAGATCGCCCGCGTGATCGTCTGAAACCACAATCCCGGCGAGGATGTGAACATGGATCTGGTCGACGTACTTCTCGAAGTCCTGGAGCGGGACGCGAGCGACCTGCACCTCTCGGTGGGGTCGCCGCCGATCATGCGCATCAACGGCGTCCTGGAGCGCATGGACTACCCGCGACTGAGCGCCAACGACACCCGCGAGCTGGTCTACTCGATCCTCTCGCAGGACCAGCGGCAGCGCCTCGAGAACGAGTGGGAGATCGACTTCTCGTACTCGGTCCCGGGGCGGGCGCGGTTCCGCGTCAACGCGTACTTCCAGCGCAACAGCCTGGGGGCGGCCTTCCGCCTCATCCCCATCAACATCAAGCGGCTCGACGAGCTGGGGCTGCCGCCGGCGCTGCACGACCTCACGCGCAAGCCGCGCGGGTTCGTGATCGTCACCGGCCCCACGGGCTCGGGCAAGTCGACGACGCTGGCGGCGATGATCGACGAGATCAACGAGACGCGCGACGAGCACATCATGACCATCGAGGACCCCATCGAGTTCCTCCACCGCCACAAGAAGTGCATGGTCAACCAGCGCGAGGTGGGGGCCGACACCAAGGGCTTCAACCGCGCCCTCAAGAGCGTGCTGCGCCAGGACCCGGACATCATCCTCGTGGGCGAGATGCGCGACACCGAGACGATGGGCACCGCCCTCACCGCGGCCGAGACCGGCCACCTCGTGTTCGCCACGCTGCACACGCAGGACGCGCCGCAGACCATCGACCGCATCATCGACGTCTTCCCGCCGCACCAGCAGGAGCAGATCCGCGTGCAGCTCAGCACCACGCTCATGGGCGTCTGCACCCAGCAGCTGCTGCCCACGCGCGACGGGCGCGGCCGCTGCGTGGCCTGCGAGCTGCTCATGCCCACGCCGGCGGTGCGCAACCTCATCCGCGAGGGCAAGACGCACCAGATCTACTCGACCATGCAGACCGGCACGGCCTTCGGCATGCAGACCATGGACGCGGCGCTGGCCGACCTGGTGCGCCGCGGCGTCATCACCCGCGAGCTGGCCAAGAACCGCTCGAGCACGCCGGCCGAGTTCGAGCGGCTGCTGGGCCAGCCGGCCGCCGCCGCGGCCGGCCGCCGCTGAGGGCTGCAGGATTCCCGCCGCCGGCCGATGAAGACAGAGTGAGCACGCCAGCCGTCAACCGGTGCGCCGGCCAGCCGGCCGCCAGAGGGGCGTAGGAGAAGCCATGGCTAACTTCGCGTACAAGGCGCTCGACGCGCGCGGCGCGCAGGCCGCCGGCGAGATCGAGGGCGAGAGCAAGGCCGCCGTCGCCGCCGCGCTGCGCAGCCGCGGCCTCACCGTGCTCGACCTCAACGAGGTCAAGCAGGGCTGGGGCCAGATCCAGATCGGCGGCCGCATCAAGGCCAAGGACCTCACCGTGTTCTCGCGCCAGTTCGCGACCATGGTCAACTCCGGCCTCTCCATGCTGCGCTGCCTGTACGTGCTGGAGGAGCAGACGCCCAACCGCAAGCTGGCCGCCGTGGTCGGCGAGCTGCGCGCCGACGTCGAGGCCGGCATCGCGCTCTCCGACGCGCTCGAGAAGCACCCCAAGGTGTTCAGCCGCCTCTACGTGAGCATGGTGCGCGCCGGCGAGGTCGGCGGCATCCTCGACGAGGTGCTCAACCGCCTCGCCACGCAGCTCGAGAAGGAGGACAGCATCCGCCGCGCCGTGAGGTCGGCCATGGTCTACCCGGTGATGATCGGCAGCTTCGCCCTGCTCGTACTGCTCGGCATGGTGCTGTTCCTGATCCCCATCTTCGCCGCCATGTACCGCGACCTCGGCGACGCCAAGCTGCCCCTGCTCACGCGCATCATGGTGAGCATCTCGGACGCGATGCTCACCTTCCCCTGGAACATTCTCATCGTGGCGGTCGTCATCGCCGCCATCTACGGGCTCATCCGGCTCAAGCGCACCGACCGCGGCCACCACGCCTGGGACCGCTTCAAGCTGCACATCCCCATGGGCATCGGCGCCATCATCCGCAAGCTGGCCATCGCGCGCTTCTCGCGCACGCTGGGCACGCTGATCAGCTCCGGCGTGCCCATCCTGCAGGCCATCGAGATCACCGGCCACGCGGCCGGCAACGTGGTCATCGAAGACGCCATGGCCGACGTGCAGCAGAGCGTCAAGGAGGGCCAGCCCATCACCGCGCCGCTCGAGAAGGTGCCGGTCTTCCCGGCCATGGTCACGCAGATGATCTCGGTGGGGGAGGAGACGGGCTCGCTCGACGCCATGCTGGGCAAGATCGCCGACTTCTACGAGGACGAGGTCAACGCGGCCGTCAAGTCGCTCACCTCCATCCTCGAGCCCATCCTCATGCTCGGCGTGGGCGCCATCGTCGGCGTGGTCGTCATCTCGATGTACCTGCCGATCTTCAACATGATGAACATCGTCAAGTGACCTCGGAGTCCGTCACCCGGGAGTAGAGGGGGCAGGCGTGGAGAACGAGCAGCTCCTCGCCGTCTACGCGGAGACCCGGTCGGGGGCGACGCTCGACGAGATCGTGCGCCGCAACCAGAACCTGCTGCACCACATCCTCAAGCGGTTCGCCTACGCGAGCGAGCCCTACGAGGACCTGCTGCAGGTGGCCAACCTGGGGCTCATCAAGGCGGCGCAGCGCTACGACGCCGGCCGCGGCGTGCGCTTCAGCACCTACGCCACGGCGATCGTCGACGGCGAGCTGCGCCACCACCTGCGCGACTCGCTGCTCCTGCGCCAGCCGCGCTGGGTCAAGAAGATCTACCGGCAGATCCAGGAGAAGACCGGCGAGCTGGGCCACAAGCTCGGCCGGCCGCCCGAGCTCGCCGAGCTGGCCGAGGCGCTCAACATCAACGAGGAGGGCATCCTCGAGGTCATGAACCTCTACTCGCGCATCCAGCTCCACAGCCACGACGAGCCGTTCACGGCCGAGCAGCTCCAGGCCCGGGCCGACCCGCACCAGGTGCACAGCCTGCGGCAGCAGACCTTCGCGCTGCCGATCGAGGACAAGATCACGCTCTACGACGCCCTCGACAGGCTCTCCGCCTTCCAGAAGCGGCTCATCTACCTGCTCTTCTTCAAGGACCTCACCCAGAGCGAGGTCGCAGAGGAGCTCGGGCTCTCGCAGAAGAAGGTCTCGCGCGAGTCCATCAAGGCCGTGGGCCGGCTGCGGGAGGTCATGGGCAAGAGGGTCTTCTGACCCGCGCCTAGACGTTTGTCCCAGTCCACGGGCGCGGGAACGGGGCAGCCTGTGGTCAGCAAGGGCTAAAGGCCGCGCGTTCTGGGCCGAGATAGGTGTCTAGGAACCGCCGAAGGAGGCAGTATAGGGGCACAGACAAGGGCGCCAAGGGCAAACCACTTGCGAGGGTGGGGCGCAAAGCCACAGGGCTCACCGAGCCGGCTGGGCTGCCGCCGAAGAGCTGCACACCACGCAAGCCTGGGACCCCGCACCGGCGGACGTCGCAGGCTTCTCGCATGAGGGGCGCGCACAGCACGGCAGCAAGCACCACGTCGAGTGCGTTCACGCAACAGAGAGGAGATGGAAGGCAAATGAAGAGGTTCCGCAAGGGTCAGAAGGGCTTCACCCTCATCGAGCTGCTGATCGTGATCATCATCATCGGCATCCTGGCCGCGATCGCGATCCCGATGTTCCTCAACCAGCGCGACAAGGCCAAGGAGTGGGCCGTCAAGGAGGGCGTGCACAGTATCCAGGTCGGCGTGCAGAGCTACGCGGTCGACAACAATGACGCCTATCCCGCCGGGGCCGACGTCGAGCAGGACGAGGCTGTCGGCGCCCTCGTCGACAACTGGCCCAAGAACCCGTGGAGCAGCACCGGAGCCTACATGACCAACGACGCTTCACAGGGCAACTTCGCCTACTCTAATCCCACCACGGATAGCTTCCGGTTGATCGGCTACGGAAAGACCAGCGGTGCGACCGTGCGTCCGATCATCACTGTGCCGTGATGTGAAAGCTCGGAGTTGAAGAGGCTCCGCACCGGGGGCGGCTGCCACATGGCAGCCGCCCCCGGTGCCGTCCGAAGCCTAGCTCCTACGGCTATGGAGGGCGCGTCTTCGCGGGAGGACGCGGAGCGTGTCCAGCCAATCTGCAGTTGGGCAGAGTGTCTGTGAAGGCGCAAAAGGCAAACCACTTGCGAGGGTGGGGCGCAAAGCCACGGGGCTCACGTAGCCGGCCGGGCTGCCGCTCTGGAGGATCCCGAGCCCGTGGTTGCGTGGTGCGGCCGCGGGCTCCGTCGTCGAGGGCGCCCGCGCCGCGGGGGAGACGACCATGAAGAGAGAGAACCACAGTCAGAGGGGCTTCACCCTCATCGAGCTGCTGATCGTGATCATCATCATCGGCATCCTGGCGGCGATCGCGATCCCGATGTTCCTGAGTCAACGTGAGAAGGCCAAGGAGTCGGCCGTCAAGGGCGGCGTCCACAACATCGAGCTCGGCATCGGTAGCTACGCCGTCGACAACGGCGACACCTACCCGGCCACCGGCACGGTCAGCCGGGCGTCTCTGGTCGACGGCAGCGGTGCGCCGTATGTCGACAACTGGCCGCAGAACCCCTGGGTCGGCGGCGACATGGGTGAAGGTATGGACGAGGGCGACTACATCTACGTCCAGACCGCCGACACCTTCACGCTCACTGGCCTCGGCGCCGGCGGCGAGCCGGTGATCACGGCGCCGTGAGGCGGGGCGGCGCGTGACGGGGCAGAGCGCGCTGCGCATCGCCGGCCTGCACAAGGCCGTCCACGTCGGCTTCCGCCGCCGGCGGGTGGATATCCTGCGAGGCGTCGACCTGGAGGTGGCCGGCAACGACGTGTTCGGCCTCCTCGGCCCCAACGGCGCCGGCAAGACCACCACCGTCAAGGTCGCGCTCGGGCTTATGCGGCCCACGTCCGGCTCCGTCGAGCTGGGCGTGCCCGGCGTCTCGCACGTGGGCTACCTGCCGGAGAACCCGTACTTCTACGACTACCTCTCCGGGCGCGAGTTCCTCGGCTTCTGCGCGCGGCTGTTCGGCCTCGGCGCGGAGCGGCGCCGCGAGCGCGTCGAGGCGCTGCTGCGCGAGGTGGGCCTGCAGGACGCCGCCGGCGTGCACCTGCGCAAGTACTCCAAGGGCATGCTGCAGCGCGTCGGCATCGCCCAGGCGCTGGTCAACGACCCGGAGCTGGTGCTGCTCGACGAGCCCATGACGGGGCTCGACCCGGTGGGCCGCGTGGAGGTCAAGCGCATCATCCAGGGCCTGCAGGAGCGCGGCAAGACGGTGCTCTTCAACTCACACATCCTGAGCGACGTGCACGAGCTCTGCACGCGGGTCGCGATCATGCGCGAGGGGCGGGTGGCGTGGTCGGGGACGGTGGACGAGGCGCTGGACGAGGCCGCCACGCTGGAGGAGTTCTTCATGCGGACGGTCACGGCGTGAACCAGGTCGTCGCCATCGCGGTCAACACCTTCAAGGAGACGATCCGCGACCGCGTGCTGGCGGTGATCGTCGTCTTCGCCCTCCTGATGATCGTCGGGGGGCTCTGGCTGGGCAGCATCAGCCTCGGCGAGCAGGGCCGCATGATGAAGGACTTCGGCCTCGTGGCGGTGACCCTCTTCGGGCTCGTGGTGGCCGTGTTCATCGCCGCCGGGCTGGTGCACAAGGAGGTCGAGAAGCGCACCGTGTTCGTGCTCTTCAGCAAGCCGGTGGGTCGGGCGGCGTTCATCGCCGGCAAGTTCGTGGGCCTGTGCGCCACCATGGCGGTGGTGCTGGCCGGCATGGGCGTCTTCCTCTTCCTGCTCGTGTGGGCGGTGGCCGGCGAAGCGAGCGGCATGCTGCTCGTGGCCGTACTCATGGTCTACGTGCAGCTCCTGGCGATCATGGCCGTGACGATCTTCTTCTCGACGCTCGGCTCGGCGATCCTCGCCAGCGTGCTGGGCATCTGCGTGTTCGTGGCCGGGCAGCTCAGTCACAACGTGCTGGCGCTGACGCGCCTGGGGCAGAACGCCGTCACCGAGGCGCTCTCCTGGGTGGTGTACGTGGTCATCCCCAACCTCGCCGCCGTGGACGTCAAGGCCGGCGCGGTGGGGGAGAGTACGCTCGCCTGGGGCGAGGTCGCCGTCTGGACGGGCTACCTGCTGGCCTACGTCGTGGTGGTGCTGGCGCTGGCCGCCCTGGTGTTCCGCCGCAAGGAGTTCTGAGCGTGTTGCGGCGGGTCGTGGCGGCGCTCGTGGTGCTGGCCTGCGCGGCCGGCGTGGTCGCCTACCAGGCGACCCGGCCGTCCCGGGCGCCGGCGAGCCCGCGCGTGTTCGTGCCATCGCCGCGCTTCTTCCAGGACTTCTCGCCCAGTTTCCGCACCTCGATCGCCGACCTGTACTACCTTCAGATGGTGCAGTACTACGGCGAGCACGTGAGCGGCGACGGGCGGCTCGATTCGCTGCCCGAGATGACCACGCTGGTGACCACCCTCAGCCCGCGCTTCACGCGCGCCTACCTGTTCAGCGCCTTCGCGCTGATCGACGCGGGGCGCGCCGACGCCGCCTACGAGCTGCTCAAGCGGGGCTTCGCGGCGAACCCCGGGGACTGGCGCTTCCCCGCCTACCTGGGGTTCTTCGCCTACCGCTACGGCGCCGGGGAGGAGAAGGATCTCGCCGCCGCGCGCTGGTACGAGAAGGCGGCGGCGATCCCCGGCAGCCCGGACTACCTGCCCCGCCTGGCGGCCGCCTTGCTGGCCAAGGGGGGCGAGCAGGGGAAGGCCGTCCTGATGCTCGGACAGGCCTACCTTGCAGGAGACAAGTACGCGCGCGAGAAAGCCGTCAAGGGACTCGAGTGCATCCTGCCGACGGAGAAGGAGGCGCGCATGAGGGCCCTCGCCCCGCTCTACGAGACGATGCCCAGGGCGGACGCCGACGCGCTGGTGGCCGAGTTGTTCCGGGAGTATGTCCAGTGAGCGGGCGGCACGAGGGGCTCGCCGGCGGCGTACGTGAGGGGCGCGCCGGTTTCAGCATGATCGAGGCGCTGATCGTGATGGTGATCATCGGCATCTTGGCCGCGATCGCCATCCCCCTGTACATCGGCCAGCGCGACCGGGCCAAGGACGCGGCGGCGCGCGCCGGCGGGCGGCAGATCGCCACGGCGCTCATCTCGTGCGTGCTCGACTCGGACGCCGACGACCCGTGGCCCACAGAGTGCAGCCCGGCCACCATCGGCGCCTACATCGTCCCCCAGCAGTGGCCCGCCAACCCGTTCGAGGACGGCGGGCTGATGCGCACTGTGACGGCGCGCTCGGTGGGCAACTACCTCTACCAGCGCGACACGACGGGCCCGGAGCCGCGGCCGTACAGGCTCACGGTCTTCCTGCGGAGGCAGGCCGACTTCATCGTGCCGTGACCATCCTGCTCGTCGTCCTCGCGGCCGTCTACGGCCTGCTCATCGGCAGCTTCCTCAACGCCTGGGCGTGGCGGCTGGCGCACGACGAGCGCATCACGCGCGGGCGCTCGCACTGCCCGGCCTGCGGCCACCAGATCCGCGCCCGCGACAACGTCCCCGTGCTGAGCTGGCTGCTGCTGCGCGGCCGCTGCCGGGACTGCGGGGCGCGGATCCACTGGCGCTACCCGGCCGGGGAGGCGCTCACGGCGGCGCTGTTCGTGGCCGTCGCCCTGTACGACGGCCTCGACTGGGTGCTCATCCCGCACCTGC
>ENA-UOUL01000670-UOUL01000670.1-bioreactor-metagenome-genome-assembly--contig:-NODE-670-length-57255-cov-10.103274_pt1 | contig 57255 bp, 43 predicted proteins | sample MGYA00249838_ERZ747220 | MGnify/ENA primary metagenome ERZ747220 (study PRJEB28778, sample SAMN05720191) | bioreactor metagenome | isolation source: Anaerobic biogas reactor | place: USA:Washington... | reverse complement strand
CTTGCCCCGTCTTGTGTCCCCCGCTGGCGGGGGTGGCCGCCGAAGGCGGCCGGGGGTGGATTTGAACCCCGCAATTTGGGGCGAGGGATGTAGGGTCTGTCCAACCCCCTTCGGGGGTTGGATCGTTGGGGTGCGCGCGATTCCCGCGCTGCGCCCGGGGCTCACACTGGACCCCGTTCCGGGGTCCCCGGCCCCGCGGACATTGCCCTGGGAGCGCCGGACGCTGTCCGGCGCGCTTCGTTCTTGTAGCGCAGGCGTCTCGCCTGCATTCTTGTCTTCTCGCGGATACAGTGGACACAGTGGACGTGGTGGACCTTGTAGCGCAGGCGTCTCGCCAGCATTGTTGTCTTCTCGGCGACGATCCCGATCCGGTGTGGGACCGGCGCCCTCGCCGGTCATCCGAACGGGGACACGTAGTGGCGCCGGGGCGGCGCTTGGAACATGTCCCCGTTCTTGTAGGGCGTCTTCAAACGCTGAGATCTCCGTGCCGTCTGTGGCCACTGCGCGCTGTTCATCCTCTGGCGGCGGTGTGGACGACGTTGGCGATATAGCCGCGGAGCCAGAGGCCGAGGTCGTCGATGAGGGAGTAGAAGAGGGGCACGATGAACAGGGTCAGGACGGTGCCGGTGGTGAGTCCGCCGATGAGGGCGCGGCCGAGGCTGTGGAAGGAGACCTCGCCGATCTGGGTGCCCTGGGCCAGCGGCACGCAGCCGAGAATGGTGGTGAGCGCCGTCATCAGCACGGGCCGGAGCCGTTCGCGCGATGCCTGGAGAATGGCGGATTCCCGGTCCTGGCCGCGCAGGCGCAACTGGTTGATGTGGTCGACGATGACGATGCCGTTGTTGACGATCACCCCACACATCAGGATCACGCCGATGAGCGACACGGAATCGAGCGGCACCTCGCTGAGGTACATGCTCCAGTACACCCCGATAAAGGCCAGGGGCACCGAACTGAGAATGGAGAGCGGCAGGACGAACGATTCGAACAGCGCGCCCATGACGATGTAGATCAGGATGATCGCGAACACGAGGGCGATGCGGAAATTGCGGAAGCTCGTGTCCAGCTCCTCCGCCTCGTCGCCGATGTCCAGCGTGTAGCCCGGGGGCAGGTTGATGAGCCTGGTCAGGGCCGCGATGTCGTCCTTGACCTTGGAGAAGATCCGGCCGTAGGTCTTCGCGGTGATGTTGACGACGTTTTTACCGTCGACGCGCGTGATGGACGTGGGGGTGCCGGCGCGCTGTTTCCGCACGAGGTTTTCGAGGGTCACCAGGCTGCCGCTGCTGGTCAGCACGGCCACGTTGTCGAGGTCGGTGATGGATTTGCGGTCGTCGCCCCGGAACCGCGCCCAGAGGGGGATCTCGCGTCCCTCGCGCTTCATGTCCGGGAGCCGGACTCCGCGCAGGGCAAAATCGACGGTGCGCGCGACAACGTAGGGGCTGGTGCCGGCCATGGCGACCTGCGTCTGCTCGATGAGCAGCTGGATTTCGTCGTCGCCGCTGTCGGCATCCGTGGTGACCTCGGTGACGCCGTCAATGTTGGCAATCAGGCGGCGGACTTCCTCGGCGTGTTCACGCAACTGGGGGCCGTCGTCGCCCTGCAGCCGGAGCGTCAGGGTGCGTTCGCTCTGCGGGGTGAGGCCGCCGACGCCCGTTTCGATCTTGCCGCCCGGCACCAGCTGGGGCAGTTGGGCCGCGAGCTGTTCCCGTACTTCCTGGGAACTGTAGGGGAGCACCGCGCCGGGCGGGCAGTCTTCGAGCTGAAGCAGATACAGCCGCACCGAACCGTAACGGTCGCCGGGCTGCACATAGATGTTCCGGATGCCCAGGCTGCCGCGCTGGGCGTTGAGGAGGCCTTCGATGCTCTGGAAGATTGGGACCGTCATATCCGGGTTGAAGTTCTGGTCAAACGAGATCGCGATCTCGACCCGCCGCATGTCCAGGGTGGGGAGTTGCTGCAACCCCACCGCCCGGTAGGGAATGTACGCCGTGACGAGCAGGATGAGCGTGACCCCGCACACCGCTGCCAGCCGGTGGCTCATGGTCCACGCCAGCACGCGGTCGTACGCCGTGACCGCATGGGCGAGAGGGCCCCAGCGCAGCATGCCGGACAGCGGTCCGTGCCCGCGGAAAAACGCCGCGAGCCGCCGATAGACGCCGTAGTGATGGCGGGGCCGCAGGGCGCACGCCGCGACGGGAATCGCGGTGAGCGCCACCGCCAGGCTTGCCAGCAGGGCCACCGTCACCGGCACGGAGAATTCCCGCATGTGGATGGCCATTTCCCCGTTTTCCATGTAGAACACCGGCACGAAGACCACGACGGTGGTGAGCGTCGCCACCGTGATCGCCAGCCCGACCTCGTTGGCCCCGCGCCGCGCGCTTTCCTCGGGCGAGTATCCCATCATGGTGTAGCGGGCGATGTTCTCCATGACCACAATCGAGTTGTCGACCAGCATGCCCACGCAGATGATCATGGACGTGAGGGTGACGAGGTTGAGGGTCATCCCCCAGAAATACATGAAGATCAGGGCGGGCGTGAGCGATACCGGAATCGCGAGCGCAACAATCAGCGTCGGACGGATGCGCCGGAGAAACAGAAACAGGACGAGGATCGCCAGCCCGCCGCCCTGAATGCCCGCCTCGCGCAGTTTGCTGATCGCATTGCGGATCGTCTCGCCGTGGTCGGAGAACACAAACAGTTCCGTGCCTTCGAACAGGGGTTCCTCGAGCGTGCGGGCCACCTCGGCCTTCACGGCTTCGCAGACGTCGATGGTGTTGGCCTCGGACTCCCGGCGTACCGAGATGAAGACGCCGTGTTTGCCGTCGATGGTGTGCCGCGACGTGCCGTCTTCCCCGCGGTACTCGACATCCGCCACGTCCTTGAGCCGCCGGTTGTTGGGTCCCACGATCGTCTCGCGGAGGGCCTGCGGCGAGGTCACCTCGTCTACCGCGCGAACGTGGTATTTGCTGTCGCCGTCGTAGAGTTCGCCGACGCCCTGGTTGACGCTGTTGCTGCGCAGCCTGGCTACGACGTCGTAGAGGCCGAGGTTGTAGCTGCGGAGGGCGGCCTGGTCGAACCCGACGTCGATCCGTTCGTCGCCCGTTCCCGACACCTCGACCTCGGCCACGCCCGGAATGCGCATGAGCCGGGGCTGCAGGACCGTCCGCGCCCAGTGGGCCAGGTCGGTGTCGTTTTCCCGGCGGAGCAGCGCGAGGCTGAGCACGGGCCAGGTCTCGGAACTGGACCGGCGGAGGTAGATGCGGTCGACGCCGTCGGGCAGGCGCGCCCGCATCCGTTCCACGCGGTCGCGCACGTCGGCCGCGGCGAGGGCGAGGTCCGTGTCCCAGTCGAAGCGCATGGAGATATGGCAGCCGCCCGCGTCGCAGTGGGTGACGATCTGTTTGAGTGCGGGGATGGTGCGGAACTCGCCCTCGGCGGCGATGGCCACCTCCGATTCGACCTGGGCCGGCGTGGCGCCCGGGTACGGGATCGCCACGAAGATCACCGGGAACTCCAGTTTCATGATGAGTTCCATGGGGATCAGGCGGAGCGCGATGACGCCGAGCGCGATGACCGTGATCAGGCCCATCAGCACCGTCACGCGGCGGTTCAGCGCTATGGTCGGCAACGAGATGTTTCTCATGGGGTGCGGTTCACGAAATAGAGCCCGGCCCGCGGCTGTTCCTGCTTGAATGGAGACACGAATTCCCGTAAGGTAACTCCATGCGGTCACAACTGCCCCTCATTATACCCATTTGGGGGGCAACGCGTTACCTGCGGCGCAGGCGTGCGGGGATGCGCGGCGGTTTATCCGATGGCGTGATGTCCCGAAGTACGGAAAGGGACCTGTGTGAAGGAGCAACAAGACGATGAGTACAACGTATCATGAACCGTTCGACAGCCTGTCGGAAGATGCCCGGAACATTCACCGGGCGCTCGCCAGCGTGATCGAAGAACTCGAGGCGGTGGACTGGTACCACCAGCGCGCGGAATGCACGAACGACCCGGAACTCAAGGAGATCGTGCTGCACAACCGCGATGAAGAACTCGAACATGCCGCGATGGGCCTCGAATGGTTGCGGCGGCGGATGCCCGCTCTCGACGCGCATCTCCGCACGTACCTGTTCACCAGCGAAAACATCCTCGCGGTCGAAGAATCCGCCGAAGGCGGCGAATCCGGAAGCGGCGAATCCACGGCCTCCGGCGGCGATCTCGGCATTGGCAGCGGCAAAGGAGGTAAATAACCATGGCGGATATTCTGAAGCGGGCATTGGCCCCCCTGACCCACGAGGCGTGGGGCGAGATCGATGAAACGGCGAGACAAACTTTGGGGCCCCTGCTGTCGGCGCGGAAGATCGTCGATTTCGAAGGTCCGAAAGGCTGGGACTTCGCCGCGGTGAACCTGGGGCGCCTCGACGTGCCGAAAAAACCCGCCCCGGAAGGCGTAAGTTACGGCATCCGCAAGGTCCTGCCGCTCATCGAGGCGCGGATCCCGTTCCGCCTTAACATCTGGGAACTGGACAACATCTCGCGCGGGGCCTCGGATCCGGATTTGTCGCCGTTGGAAGAGGCGGCCAAAGAACTGGCCCTGTTTGAAGAAACCGCCCTCTACAAAGGCTTCAAGCAGGGCGGCATCGACGGCATCATCCCGTCGTCGCCCCGGACGGCCCTGCAATTGCCGGCCCGGGCGGAAGACTTCCCCAAGACCGTCGCGCAAGGGCTCGACGCCCTGCAGGCCGACGGCATCGGCGGCCCCTACGCGCTGGTGCTTGGCCCGGCGGCGTACCAGTTGCTGACCCAGGCCGTTGGCCCGGGCTACCCGGTGAAACGCGGCGTCGAGAGCCTGTTGCAGGGCGAGATTCTGCGCAGCCGCGCCCTGGAAGGCGGCGTGTTGCTCTCGGCGCGCGGCGGCGACTTCAAGATGACGGTCGGCGCCGACCTCTCCATCGGGTATTCGAGCCACGACGCCGAGGATGCCCATCTCTATCTGGCGGAATCGTTCACCTTCCGCGTGATTGAGCCTGCCGCGGCCGTGGCGCTGAAACCGGCGAAATAACGGCCAAAAATAGCGTTTGCGCTCTAGCGAAGAGGCCGCCTTCGGGCGGCCTTTTCCCGTTTAAGGCAGGCGGTTTTCCGGGGGGCGCCGATCGGCCCGCGGAGGAGGGGCGGTCTCGCACTGGGGGGCGTGGGAAGCGTGGGAGGCGAGATGGACACGGCTGCGGCGACGCCGCAGGCGTCGAATGCGGTCAGCGGCCCGTTCTCGGCTTGCCTTTTTGGAATGGTGCAGTCAATATTCTTGTTGTGGACAGCGAGCCATGGACCGTTCGGCTCGCCCGTGGACAAAGAAGATGGGGCGAAGGCGGCGTCCCCGGGGCACCCCAATAACGCAGCGCGTTTGGAGCGTTTCGAGACAGACCGTTCAGTGGCGCGGGGACGCGCAAGTACGGAGGACGTATGCAGGCATTGGCGGAACTTCATCCGGTATGGCAGGCGTTTCTGGCGACGATGTTCACGTGGTTCATGACGTCGGCGGGCGCGGTGCCGGTGTTTTTCACGAAGGAAGTCAATCCCAAGGTAATGGACGGTCTGCTGGGCATGGCGGCGGGGGTGATGATTGCGGCGAGTTTCTGGTCCTTGCTGGCGCCGGCGATCACCCTGAGCGAAGACATGGGGTATCCGGGCTGGGGGCCGCCGCTGGTGGGGTTTCTGGCGGGCGGCGCGGCGCTGTGGGGCATCGACAAGCTTCTGCCGCACCTGCACCCGGGCCTCGCGATGTCGGAAGCGGAAGGCGTGTCGACGTCGTGGCGGCGGAGCACGCTGCTGGTGCTGGCGATTACGATGCACAATTTTCCCGAAGGGCTCGCGGTGGGCGTGGCGTTCGGTGCGGCGGCGGCGGAGATTCCCGGGGCGTCGGTCGCGGGGGCGGTGGCGCTGGCGCTGGGCATCGGTTTGCAGAACCTGCCGGAGGGCACGGCGGTCGCGATGCCGCTGCGCCGCGAGGGGCTGTCGCGGTTCAGGTGTTTCATGTACGGCCAATTGTCGGGGATGGTGGAGCCGATCGCGGGCGTGCTGGGCGCGTCGGTGGTGATCGTCATGCGTCCGTTCCTGCCGTACGCGCTGGCGTTTGCGGCAGGCGCGATGATCTATGTGGTGGCGGAGGAACTGATTCCCGAAGCGCAGCGGCGGGGCGACACCGACATCCCGACCATCGGCGTCATGGTGGGATTCGCGATCATGATGTTCCTCGACGTGTCGCTGGGATAGCGGCGGGGCCGCACGCACGCTCCCGGGAACCGAGCCCGGGTCTCCCGCGCGCTACTTGGCCACGCCCGGCTGGCGCTTGAGGAAGGCGATGGCCTCCGCGATGTCGGCAACGGGGTCGGCGCCGCATTCGCGTTCGATGGTCAGGTACCCCGAGTAGCCGAGCTCTTCGCGCAGGATATGGAGGTACCGGGGGAAATCGACGTCGCCTTTCCCGAGGGGCACTTCCTGGACCTCCTTGTTCTCGACGATGGCCCGGGCGATGCCGTCTTTCGCGTGCGTGTGCACAATGAAGCCGCGCAGGGCGTACAGGCCGTCCAGATGGTTGAACCCGCACATGACGAGGTTGGCGGGGTCGTAGTTGGCCCGGGCGCCGCCGCTGTTGACGCGGGTGAGAAAGTCCGCCAGGACCTCGGCGGACTCGGGCCCGGTCTCGGTGGCGAAACAGCAGCCGCGGTTGGCGGCATATTCGGCGATTTCCCGGACGACGCCGAGCAGGCCGGTGTATTCGCGGCTGAGGGGGTCGTCGGGGACCACGCCGACGTGCGTGGTGAGGATGGGGGTCCGCAAGTCGACGCAGAGGTCGAACATCTGTTTGGTGCGGGCGATGCGCTCGTCGACGGTAACGGGGTCGGTGAACCCGCCGATATCGCCGCAGAGCGCGGACCGCTCGAGGCCGAGGGACGCCATGTGCGTGATGAGTTCCTCACGTCCGCTCCGGGTGAGATTCCGGGGGTCGAGGTCGTTATCGACGATCCAGAGCTGGACGCCGTGCGCGCCCAGTTCCTTCGCTTTGCGGAGGGCCGCTTTGGTGTCCATAGGCAGCGATGCGGTGATGATGCCGACTTTCATGAGGTGCGTACTCCAATTCCGGGCGGTTTCGGTTTCGCGAAGGTCATGGGGCGGTGCGCAGGCGCTGAATCATGGCGGCGATGCGGGCGCGCCAGACCTGAAACACGTCGAGTTCGATATCGTAATCCTTGGTCATGACGGTGATCTCGTCGACGTTTTCCATGTGCCACCCGACCAGGGTGTTTACGGCCTCGTCGAGGAGCTGTTGGGCCTCGTCGGCCTGGGCGCTGCGTCCCGCCTGGCGGGCAACCTCGATCTCGTGCGCGAGCAGATGAAGGGCGCGGTAATCCTCGACGCCGTCGCGGTCGGCCTCCCACCGTCGGGACGGGACGACCTCCTCGCCGTTCTGGTAGACGATGGCATAGTCGCCGCCTTCGATGGGCCACCAGATGTCCATGCCCCGGTAGACCCAGTAGCCCAGGCCTTCGACGCCGAGTTTCCAGGCGGACCATCCGAGGGCGCGGTAGTGGCCGAGGGGAAGCAGGTCTCGTCCGGGCCCCATGGCCTCGTAGGTCCAGAAGTGCCTGGCGTTTTCCTGGAACCAGGTCACGAGGGCGGGGTCGCGTTTGAGGATGTTGAGTTCGGGTTGCCAGATGTCGATGAGGTCCTTGAACTCGGCCAGATATTCGGCGCGCACGAGGCCGGCGGGATCGGTGTAGAGCTGGGCCTGCGGATTGGCGCGCTTGACCGTTTCACAGAAGGCCTTCAGCCGGGGAATCTCCTGAAAACCGGTGTTCCAGGGTTCGTCGATGGGGTAGAAGGCCCACTGGTCGTAGGGGAATCCCTTTTCGAGGAGGTGATTCGCGAGGGCGTCGATGGCGGTTTTGAACCCGGTAAACCAGGCCTCGGAATCCTCGGACGGGTTGACGCCCTCGGGCCAGCGGCGCGCGGGCGGGGCGCCCCAGAGCAGGAAGAAGTGCCCGGGAACGCGGGCCAGGGAGGCGTCGACGTGGGCCCAGTCGGGCTCGCCCGCGAGCCGGCCCGTTGCGTCGACCGGCACCGCGGGGAGCGCGGGACCATATATGCAGGAGACGCCGTGGTCGAGCATGTCCTGCACGACCTGATCGGACACGCTGCCAGCGTCCATGCCGCCCCAGTTCATCTTGACGTAGACGTCGCCGGGCAGGGTGACGGGCCAGACCTCGATGCGCAGGGGGATCTCGCGGATGGTGGCCGGCCGGGTGAGGCTGCCGATGTAGAGGGGGAGCTCGTGGGCGCCCGGTTCAAGACCGTGGGTATTGAACACGAGCCAGAGCTGGGTGGCCTCGCCGGGGACGAGCGTCAGGGTCTGCGACTGGTCCAGTTCGGGAAGCGCGTCGAAAACCCGGGCGCTCATGGTCGTGGCGATCGGGACGGCGCGGCGCAGCGTAACCCGTGCCGCGAGGTCCGGCGCCGGCTGGGGCCGCTGCTGGCCGAGGCTGGGTTTCTGGAAGGTGCACCGGACGGTTAGCGGTTCCGCGGTGGCGTTGAGCAGCGTGAGGGCGGCGTCCTCGAACTCGTTTCCGAACGCGTGGACAGTGATGGGCGCGTTCATGGCGAGCCCGGTCTCGACCTCGCGGGGATCGAAAGAGTCCCAGGGGTTGGGGTCGCGCCAGAACATGAACGCCCCGGTGTCGCCGGCGTTTCGCAGGCCCGTCAATACGGTGGCGCACCGCTCGAGGGAGCGTGCGTGCCTGCGGAGATCGGTGGCCATCGCCGCGATTTCCTGCGGGGGCCGGTTCTGTTCTGCTGCGGCGGCCACGGCGCGCGCCCGGGCATGCAGCGTTTCGTTGAGCACGGCCAGGCCCGAGGCATCGGCCCCGGCGCGATCCGCCGCGGCTTGCGCCTCCTTGCATGCGGCGTCGGCGACGTCCAGACCGCAGGCGTCCGGCGGGAGGACGTCTCGCATCGCGGCCAGCAGGACCACAGGCTCTTCGCCCGGCTCGCGATGGAGAACGGCCTTGACGCTCTGCGGCCCGCCGTGTTGGAGCGCCAGGGTCAGGGCCGCTTCCTGGTCGCCTTCCCGGAGGTCGCGGATGCGCGTCTGCATCGGGCCGTGCTCAGGTTGCAGCGAGAGTTCAACGAACCAGCCGTCTTTCGCGGGGGCGGGAAGCGGCTGGCGGAATTCGTTCTCGCCCCAGAAGAGAGGGGCAGCCGGGTCGCCGGACCCGCCCACGGGGGCGGGCCGGGCGGCCGGGGCGCCCAGCGGCACGTTGGCGTTCGCGGTCATGGCCGAATTGCCCCGCAGGGAGGGCCACGCCACGCGCCCGGCCTGGTCCCACGACAGGGCCTGGATGCGGGCCGGGCCCGATGTGGCGACAATGACCTCGAGGTGGCCGTCGCCGTCGATGTCGCCAATGGCGGGCGAGGCGTTCGCTTCGCCGCCGGCGTTCAAGGCGTTGTCCACGGTGCCGTCCTGGCCAAGCACAAAAACGCAGGCGCCGGTGTCGTGGGCGCGACCGCGCATTCCCGTGACGATCTCGAGGAAGGAATCGCCGTCGATATCCGCGACGGCGGGCGCCCAGAAGATGCCCCTGCCGTCCAGTTCGAGTTCCCAGCGGCGGGTGCCGTCGGGGTTCTCGCAGTAGACCCGGTTGCCTTTGTCGGCGTGGATGACCTGATACCGATCGTTGTGATCGAGATTGGCGATGGCGTTGGAAAAGTAACCCTGCATGAGGTCGCTCGTGCGCCAGAGCAGCTTGCCGGTCGGGCCGTCCACGGCGATGAGGCAGGTGGCGTTGCCCACGTTGCTGCGGGTGATGAGGACTTCCGCGCGGCCGTCGCCGTCCAGATCCGCGATGTTGGGACCGGACCGGCCGTACGGGGCGCGTTCGGCAAAGCGCCACTCGACCTTCCCCCAGCCGGACAGACAATACAGATGCCCGTTGTCGGTGCCGTAGACGATCTCCGCGGCGCCGTCGGCGTCGACGTCGCCGACGGCGATGCCCCCGACGCGGAACTTGTCGCCGAAGAACCGCCATATCAGCTCGCCCCGGGCATTCAGGCAGTAGAGCCAGCCGTCGTTGAAGCCGAACACGATCTCGATGCCCGGCTCGTCGACGACATCGGCGGCGACGAGACACTCGAATCCGCCGAGCGGGGAGCCGGTTGCGAAGCGCCAGAGCAGCTCCCCGGACTGGCTGAAGCAGAGCAGCTCGCCATCGATGGTCGCGGTGAGGATTTCGGCTTCGCTGTCGTCGTCGAGGCTGGCGACCGTGGCGGGAGCGCCGAAGGCGGCGGGCTGTTTCACACGCCAGAGCACGGTTCCCTGGCCGTCGATACGAAGGAGTTCGTCGCCTGCAACGGCGATCACTCCCGTGGGATGGGCGGCGTCGGGGAAGAGGGTCGGGGCCTGGGGGTCGGCCGCGAGGTCGAGCTGCCATTCGGTGGTCTGGGCAAAGGCGGCGGCGCAGCAGAGCGCGAGCAGGAGGGCCAGGGCACAGTGTTTCATCGGGGGGATCTCCGGTGTTTTGTGGTTGGCAATCATGCTACCGGTTGAGCTGCTCCAAGACAAGCGCGACAGCGCCATGCGAGAAGCATGCAGGCGAGAACCCCTGCGCTGCAGGCCGGCAGGCCCAGCCGGCATTCGGAAAACTCACGCCGCGCTAACAGAATTCTAACAGTCATCCGGTACGCTTGTGTGGATACTGCGGTGGATTCCCATTCTCTCCACACAAGGAGCGCGTACTGTGGCCGACACGAAGGGCTGGAGCCGGGTGGCAAGGGCGTGCGCCGTGACGCTGATGTCGGCGCTGGCCTGCGGCGTTTCCCGGGCGGGCGAGGAACTCGTCGTGGACGGTTCGACGACGGTCGGGCCCATCGTGAAAGCGTTCGCCGAGTTCTACATGAAGAACGACCCCGAAGTGAACATCACGGTGAGCGAATCGGGAAGCGGCAACGGGGCCAAAAGCCTGATCAACGGGACTTGCCATATCGCGGCGATGTCGCGGTTCATGAAGTCGAGCGAATATGCGGCGGCGGTGGGGGCGGGCGTGACGCCGGTGGCGCATATTGTGGCGCTGGATGCGCTCGCGGTGATCGTACACCCGGGCAATCCGGTGACCGGCCTCACGCTCGCCCAGTTGAAAGACATCTATTTGGGGAAAATCACCCATTGGAACCAGATCGGCGGGCCGAACGTGAAAATCGTCGTCATCAGCCGCGACACGAACAGCGGCACCTACGAGACCTTCGAGGGGACCGTGATGCAGGGCGCGAAGATGGCCGGCAGCGTCGAGTACGTGGGCAGCAACGGGGCGATCCGGAGCCGCGTACAGAGCACGCCTGCCGCGCTCGGGTACGTTGGCATCGGCTACCTGGACCGCGGCGTGAAAGGGCTGGCCGTCGAGGGCGTCGCGCCGGAGATTGAGCCCGTGAAGACCGGCGAGTACCCGATTTCCCGGCCCCTGTTCCTGTTTACAAACGGCGTGCCGCCCATGGGCTCGGCGCTGTGGAGATTCGTGACCCTGTACCTGTCGGAGAAGGGCCAGGCGATCGTCAGCGCCATCGGGTTTGTCCCGGTGACGAATTACGGCGCGGGCGCCGCGCCGGCGCGGGGCCCTGAACCTGGGGACGGCCATGAATACGCCCCGTAAACGCAGCGGGGATGCGGCACGGCAGGACGCAGCCCCGGCGCGGCCCAGTCTCCTGCTCAGCAGGCGGGCGAGCCGGCTGCGGCGGCTGGGAAGCCTGCTGGGCACGGGTTTGCTGTTTCTGGTGGCGAGCGCGTCGACGTTTGCGGTGCTGTTCATCTTCATCTACATCATCAAAGATGCCCTGCCGTTCTTTCAGGCGGAGGGATTTCGCGAGTTTTTCACGAGTACCCGGTGGTATCCCTCGCATTCGGACGCGGAATTCGGGGCCCTGGCGATCATTTACGGCAGCGCGATGGTGACGCTGGGCGCCATTGTCTTTGCGGTGCCGCTGGGGGTTACGGCGGCGATCTGCCTGAGCGACGTGCTTCCATTTTCGGCGCGCCAGTTTGTGAAACCGGTGATCGAGATGCTGGCGAGCATTCCGTCGGTCGCGTACGGATTTTTCGCGCTGGTGGTTTTCGCGCCGCTGTTGCAGGAGTACGGCGGGCGGGTGCCGGCACTGCTCATCTGGGTGTGCGGCGGCCCCGCGGGGCTCCTCGCGGCGTTTCTGGTCGGCGAGGTTATCGTGCGGCGGTTTCCGGAAGGGCGGCGTCCGGCGGCGCGCCTGCCCGTGCTCGGCCTGACCGCGGCCATGTTTCTGGCGGGGCTGTATTTCCTGGGGCGGTATGCGGACGGATGGGCCGTGTCGAGCGGCACCAACGCCCTGAACGTGTCGATCATCCTCGGCATCATGGTGCTTCCGACGATTGTGAGCGTGTCGGAGGACGCGCTTCAGGCCGTGGGACGCGAGATGCGCGAGGGAAGCTACGCGCTCGGGGCGACGCGCGCCGAAACGATGCTGCATGTGGTGCTCCCCGCGGCGAGCGGGGGGATTGGCGCGGGAATCATCCTCGGGCTCATGCGGGCCATCGGCGAGACCATGGTGGTGTGGATGGCGTCGGGCAACGCGACGCAGATCCCGAAACCGTGGTTTAACGTGCTGGAACCCATTCGCACACTGACGGCCACGATCGCGGGCGATATGGGCGAAGCGGACCAGGTGACGGGGTCTTCGCGGTACCACGTCCTCTTCGCGATGGCGCTGCTGCTGCTGGGCATCTCGTTTGCCTGCAACCTGATGAGCGAGTGGGCGGTGCGCCGCGAACGCAGACGCTTGAGCGGGGCGTAGGCGGATGGAACTGGGCACACGCAGGCTGGTTGACCGGTACTTCACGGCGTTCGGCGTGGCGTCGATCCTGCTGATGGCGGCGTCGCTGGCGGTGCTGCTGGGGCCCATCGTGCGCGAGGGCGCCGGGGCGTATGTGTTCCGCGGCACGATCGAGTTCCGGCGGATGATCTTCGAGGAATTCGGCCGGGGCGACGAGACGGCCCTGGCGGCGGAACGCGCGCGCGCGGCCGAGGCGCGGCGGCCGGTGTATGCCATGCTCGAGGCATTCCGGGCCGAAATGGCAGCGATGCCGCCGGATCGGCGCGAGCAATACCGCCCTGCGTTTCACGAGCTCGAGGAAGAGCTGCGCCGGCTGCTGGGGCCGCCGCCGGGGGCGGACGAAGGCGTACTGCCCCGGCAGAACTACGGACAGACCCGCTGGGATCGCGCGCTGGCGGCGTGCCATGACGTCCTTTACAGTACCGAGTGGCGGCCGAGTCCAGCCGGCGGGATGATGGAACGGACCTTCCGGCCGAGGGCGGAACAATTCCGCGGCACGGCGCTTGAGCCGTTGTTTGCGCACGTGGAAGCACACGCGGAGGAGATGCTGCGCCCGGAATGGACGTTCTACTGGCGGTTCCTGACCGACGAACCGGTTGATACGCACATTTTCGGGGGCATCTGGCCGGAAGTTCTGGGAACCATCTACCTGACGCTGGGGGCGATGCTGTTCGCGGTGCCCATGGGCGTCATCGCGGCGATCTATCTGGTCGAATATGCGCGGGAATCGCTCATGTTGAGCCTGCTGCGGACCTGCATCAGCACCCTGGCGGGCGTGCCGAGCATCGTGTTCGGCCTGTTCGGTTTGGCGTTCTTCATCAACACGCTGCATGTTTCGCCGTCGAAGAGTGTGCTCGCGGGCTCGCTGACGCTGGCCTTGCTGGTGCTGCCGACCATCATCCGGGCCTCCGAGGAGGCGATCCGGGCGGTTCCCAAGACCTACCGGGAGGCGGCGCTGAGTCTTGGCGCGTCGAAATGGCGCATGGTGGCGACGGTGGTGTTGCCCGCGGCGCTTCCGGGGATTCTGACCAGCATCGTGCTCAGCATGGGCCGCGCGGCGGGCGAGACGGCGCCGATCATCTTCACGGCGGCCGTGAGCGTGGGGCACGCCCTCCACCCGGGCCAGGTATTCACGAATCCGACACCGGCGCTGCCCTGGAACATCTACAATCTGGCGACGGAACACGAAGCGGCCGAGCAGATCCGCCACGTGCAGTTTGGCATGGTTCTTACCCTGGTGGCGCTTGTGCTAGTCTTGAACACGACGGCTATCGTGCTGCGCGCGCGCATCGCGAAGAAGCTGAAAGGATAGGGTCCATGGCGGAGTACTCATTGGTGGAGGCGGCGCGCGGGCCGCGGGATATCAGCGACATCCCGCCGCTGGAGACCCGGGAGCCGCACCTGATCACCGAACAGTTCTCGGTGTTCTACGGCGAACACGAGGCGGTGAAGACGGTCGACATGGCCATTCCCCGGGGCATGGTGACGGCGATCATCGGGCCGAGCGGATGCGGCAAGAGCACCTTTCTTCGCGCCATGAACCGGATGAACGACCTCCTGCCCGATTGCCGGACCCGCGGCCGGATGCGCTTCGACGGGTTTGACGTATACGGGAAGGACATCGACGTGGTGACCCTGCGCCAGAAGGTCGGGATGGTGTTTCAGAAGCCGAACCCGTTTCCGAAATCGATTTACGAGAACGTGGTGTATGGCGCGCGGCGACTGGGCGTGCGGAACCGGCCGGCGCTGAACGCGATTCTGGAACGGAGCCTGCGGCGCGCGGCGTTGTGGGACGAGGTGAAGGACCGGCTGCACCAGAATGCGCTGGGCTTGTCGGGGGGGCAGCAACAACGCCTGTGCATTGCGCGGGCGCTGGCGGTGGATCCGGAAATTCTGCTCATGGACGAGCCGACGTCGGCGCTGGATCCGCGGGCGACGGCCCATATCGAGGAACTGATCGGCGAGTTGCGCGGGAACTACACGATCGTGATCGTGACCCACAACATGCAACAGGCGGCGCGCGTGTCGGACTACACGGCCTTCTTTTACGAGGGTTCGCTGATCGAGTTCGGGATCACGACGAACATCTTCACCCTGCCGCGCGAGAAACGCACCGAAGACTACATCACGGGCCGGTTCGGATAATTGAGGAGCGAGCGATGTCGATACACCTGGAGCGGGCGATCAAGAAGCTGAAGAACCACATCCTGGTGCTGGGCGGCCGCGTGGAGGAGAATGTGCGCCTGGCGGTGCAGTCGGTGATTGCGCGGGACGGCGAGCTGGCCCGCCAGGCGATCGCCAACGATGACGCGATCGATCAGCTCGAGGTGGACATCGAAGAGGAATGCCTCAAGATGCTGGCGCTGTACCAGCCGGTGGCGATCGACCTGCGCTTCATCATCGCCGTGCTCAAGATCAACAACGATCTCGAACGTACCGGCGACGAAGCGGTCAATATCGCCGAGCGCGGGTTGTACCTGTCGGAACAATCGCCGGTAAACGTGCATCTCGATTTCGCGGCCATGGCCGACAAGGCCCAGCAGATGCTGAAAATGAGCCTGGATTCGCTGGTGAACGTGTCGGCAAGCCTGGCGCGCCGGGTGTGCCTGGCCGACGACGAGGTGGATGCGCTGAACCGGGAGATGTACGGCCTGGTGAAACAGAGCATGCATGCGTATCCGGTAGACATCGATTCGCTGAGCCACCTCCTGAACGTGTCGCGGCATCTGGAGCGCATTGCCGATCTGGCAACCAATATCGCCGAAGACGTCATCTATCTGGTCGAGGGGGAGATCGTGCGGCACCGGACGGAAGACTACCGCACGGCGCCCACGGGGACGGACGAACCACCGGAGCAGGGGTGAGCGATGGCAAAAGAACGCATCCTGGTCGTCGAGGACGACGAAGACATCCTGGAACTGCTCCGCTACAACCTCGCGAAGGAGGGGTATCAGGTCGCCACGGCGAAGACCGGGGAGGACGGCCTGAAAGAGGCCGTCGCGTCGCCGCCGGACCTGATCTGCCTCGACCTGATGCTGCCGAGCATCGACGGCCTGGAGGTCTGCAGCCGGTTGAAACAGGACCATCGCACGCAGGCGGTCTCCGTGATCATGGTGACGGCGAAAGGCGAGGAACCGGACATCGTGTCGGGGCTGGAACTGGGCGCCGACGATTATGTGACCAAGCCGTTCAGTCCGCGGGTGCTGCTCGCGCGGGTGCGGGCGGTGCTGCGCCGCCGCCAGCGGGCCACGGCCGCGGAAACCGATACGCTTCACGTTCAGAATCTGGTGATTCACCCGGGCCGGCACGAGGTGCTGCTTGACGGCAAGCCCGTAGCCCTGACCTGGACGGAATTCCGGTTGCTGCATGTGCTCGCCCGGCGCCCGGGATGGGTGTTCACGCGCTCCCAGATCGTGGACGCGGTGCGCGGCCCGAACTACGCGGTGACGGAGCGGTCGGTGGACGTTCAGGTGGCGGGATTGCGGAAGAAGCTCGGTCCGGACGCGGACTACATTGAAACGGTGAGGGGCATTGGCTACCGGTTTCGGGAGTAGGCGGTCATCGATGCGGAAACGGCGTCTGATAGGGCGGCTGTATCCCTCTTACCTTCTGGTGACGCTCGCGGCGTTGCTGGCTATCGGCGGATTTGCTTCCTATTCGATCAACGGGTTTTATCACCAGAGTCTGGGGGATGATCTGCTGGTCCGCGCGCGCTTGCTGGGGCCGCTGGTGCTGCAGGGGCTGGCCCGGGATCCCGCGGGCATGCAGGAGGAGGCGCGTTCCTGGGCGGAACTGGCGGGCGCGCACGTTACCGTGCTGTACCCCGACGGGCGGGTGATGGCGGATTCAAACCGGCGGCCGGAACCCGGCGCCAACCAGATCGACCGCCCCGAGATCCGGGCCGCCAAACGGTCCGGCGAGGGCCGCGCCATCGGATACAGCGCGCCGCTCCGCGAGCGGGTGATGTCCGTCGCGTTGCCGGTGTATTCGGACGGCGGCATGGCCGCCATCATCCGGCTGGGCGTGCCGTTGACGTTTATCCAGCGTTCCCTCTGGTTTTTCAACGCCCGCCTGCTCCTGGGGGGGGCGGTGATCGCCGTGCTGGCGGCGCTGGTGAGCTGGTTCATGGCGCAGCGGATTGCGCGGCCCCTGGCTGTCATGCGCCGGGGCGCGGACCGGTTCGCGCAGGGCGACTTCGCGGAACGCCTGGCCGTGCCGGATCTCGAGGAGTTCGCGTCGCTGGCGGAAGCGATGAACCGGATGGCGGCCCAGCTCGACGAGCGTATCCGGACGGTCATCAGCCAGCGCAATCTGCAGGAAGCCGTCCTGGCAAGCATGGTCGAGGGGGTGCTCGCCGTGGACGTGGAGGACACGATCGTGGCGCTGAACCAGGCGGCCGGGCGCCTGCTGGGGGTAGACGTCGAGGAAACCGTGGGTCACGGTCTTGCGGATGTCGTCCGCAACGCGGCGTTTCAGCGGTTTGTCGGCCATGTGCGCAGCGCCAGCGGGCCGGTGGAGGAAGAAGTGGTGCTCCACGAGCGCGGGGGGCAGGTGTTGCATATGCACGGTTCCGTGCTGCGCGACGCGCGGGGACACGCCATGGGCGCGGCCATCGTCCTGCACGACCTGACACAGCTTCGTCGCCTGGAGCAGGTGCGGCAGGATTTCGTGGCGAATGTGTCGCATGAATTGAGGACGCCGATCACGTCGATCAAGGGGTTTGTGGAGACCATCCAGCAGCATGCCCAGAACGATCCGGAGGAGCTGGACCGCTTTCTTAAGATCATCGGGAAACAGGCGGACCGGCTGGCGGCGATCCTCGAGGACCTGCTGGCGTTGTCGCGCATGGAGCAGGAAGGCGGCCGCATGGAGCTCGTCCTGGAGTCCGTAGCGCTCAAGACCTGCCTGCAGTCGGCGGTACAGATTTGTTCGCACAAAGCCGTCGAGAAAGGGGTATCGGTCGTTGTGCAGTGCGAGGACGGCCTGACCGCGCGGGTCAACGGGCCCCTGTTCGAGCAGGCCCTTGCCAATCTGCTCGACAACGCCGTGAAATACAGCGAATCCGGCAAGACGGTGTTCATCGCCGCCGAACGCACGAACGGGGATCTCACGGTGAGCGTGCGCGACGAGGGATGCGGGATTGCGCCGGAACATCTGCCGCGCCTGTTTGAGCGCTTTTACCGCGTCGACAAGGCGCGCAGCCGCGCCATGGGGGGGACGGGGCTCGGCCTGGCGATCGTGAAGCACATCGTGCACGTCCATCGCGGCCGGGTGGAGGTCGAGAGTGCGCCCGGCAAGGGCAGCACCTTCCGGATTGTGCTCCCGGCGCGGTAGGGGGAGGCGGCCATCCGCCGGACACGGATCCCGGCGGCGCGGGACTTTTCAATCGCGGCGTGCAAGGCGTATGATGCAGGGGCTTGGGGGTGGGCGCGGTTCACACGGGAAGGTGAGTCAGGCAGCATGTCTTCGGGGGACCTGGTGATAGAGCGGTTCAATCTGGCGCCCGGCCGCCGCCTGGGAAGCAAGTACGTCGTGGGACCCTTGCTGGGGTACGGCTGGGAGGGCGAGGTCTACCATGTGACGGAACTCGCCACGGGGGTGGAACGGGCCGCGAAACTGTTTTTCCCGCAGCGGAATCCGGGCAACCGCGCGGTGCGGTTCTATGCCACGAAGCTGGACAAGCTCCAGGACTGTCCCATTTTGATCACGTACCACACGCAAGACACGTTCACTTACCGCGGGACGAAGATCACGTTCCTGGTGAGCGATTATGTCCGGGGCGAACTGCTTCCGGCGTTCATTGCGCGCCAGCCGGGGAAACGCCTGCACGCGTTTGAAGGGCTGCACCTGCTGTATCCGATCGCCGCGGGGCTCGAGGAGATCCACCGCCGCGGCGAATACCACGGCGACCTGCATCTCGAGAATGTGATGGTGGAGCGCAAGGGGCTCCGGTTCGAGGTGAAACTGGTCGATCTGTATCACTGGGGCCGGCGCACCCGCGAGCATATCGAAGACGACGTGTGCTCGGCGATCCGCCTGTTTTACGACGCGCTGGGAGGCGCGAAATGGTATGCGTCGCAGCGCCCGGAGGTCAAAGCGATCTGCTGCGGGTTGAAACAGTCGCTCATCGTGAAGAAATTTCGCACGGCCGCGCAGCTTCGCCGCCACCTCGAGACAATGGAATGGAGCTGAGGAACGTCGGGAGGATCACTCCCACTCGATGGTGCCGGGCGGCTTCGAGGTGATGTCGTAGAGCACGCGGTTGATGTGCCGCACCTCGTTGCAGATCCGGTTGGCCACGCGCTGCAGCACCTCCGGCGGGAACCGGAACCAGTCGGCGGTCATGGCGTCTTCCGAGGTCACGGCGCGCAGCGAACACACCTCTTCGTAGGAACGTTCGTCACCCTGCACGCCGACGCTCCGGACGGGGAGCAGGCACACCAGGGCCTGCCAGATGTCGTGGTACAGCCCCGCGCGCTTGATCTCCTCGATGAAGATGGCGTCGGCCTCGCGCAGGGTGTCCAGCCGTTCCCGGGTCACCGCGCCGACGCACCGCACGCCGAGGCCCGGACCGGGGAAGGGGTGGCGGCCGACGATCTCCTCGGGCAGGCCAAGCTCGCGGCCCAGGGCGCGCACCTCGTCCTTGAACAGTTCCCGCAGGGGTTCGAGCAGTTCCAGATGCATCTTGTCGGGCAGGCCGCCGACATTGTGATGGCTCTTGATGGTGACCGACGGGCCGCCGGTGGCGGACACGCTCTCGATGACGTCGGGGTAGAGCGTGCCCTGGGCCAGGATCTCCACATCGCCGATGGCGCGGGCTTCTTCCTCGAACACCTCAATAAACAGGTTGCCGATGATCTTGCGTTTCTGCTCCGGTTCGGTGACGCCCGCCAGAGCGGCCAGGAACCGGTCTTCCGCGTTGGCGTAGCGCAAGTCGATGTGGAAATTGTCACGAAACACCCGCTGGACCAGCTCGGGCTCGCCTTTGCGCAGCAGGCCGTTGTTGACGAAGACGCAGGTGAGCTGGTCGCCCAGCGCGCGATGAATGAGCACGGCCGTGACGCTGGAATCGACGCCGCCGCTCAGGGCGCACAACACGTGGCGGTTGCCCGCCTGGGCCCGGATGCGCTCGATCTCCGCCTCGACAAACGAGCCCATGGTCCACCGGTCGGCCAGACCGCAGACGCCGTGCAGGAAATTGGCGAGGATGGCGCTGCCTTCGGGGGTGTGCACGACCTCGGGATGGAACTGGACGCCGTAGAGCTTGCGCGCGGGGTCGGCGATGGCGGCATAGGGACAGTTCTCGGTGGTGCCGAGGACCTCGAACCCGGGCGGCAGATCGGTGATGGCGTCGCCGTGGCTCATCCAGACCTGGGTCTGCGGTTGGACGGACTGGAACAGGGGCCCGGCGCCGGCCCGGGCAAGATGGGCGATGCCGTACTCGCGCTTATCGGAACGGCGGACCTTTCCCCCCAGCATGTGGGCAAAGAGCTGCACGCCGTAACAGATGCCGAGGATCGGCACGCCGAGCTCGAACACGCCGGGATCGGGCATGGGCGCACCGGGCGCGTGCACGCTCGCCGGGCCTCCGCTGAAGATGATCGCGCCGGGCTCGAGCCGGCGCAACGCATCGAGCGGCGTGTCGTAGGGAACAATGAGGCTGAACACGCGGCTCTCACGCACGCGCCGCGCGATCAGTTTGCTGTATTGCGCGCCGAAGTCCAGGACGACGACGGGGTGTTGTTCGGCTTCCATGCACTCACCTCGGGACCTGGTAGTTGGGGGCGTCTTCGGTGATGGTCACGTCGTGCGGATGGCTTTCACGGATCCCGGACGCGGTCACGCGGACGAACTGGGTCTTGGTCTGGAGGTCCGCGATGGCGCGGCATCCGGAGTAGCCCATGCCGGAACGCAACCCGCCGATGAGCTGGTGGACGTAGTCGGCCAGGGGGCCGCGGAACGGCACCCGGCCCTCGATGCCCTCGGGCACGAGTTTGCCGGGGTCTTCTTCGAACTGCATGTAGCGGGTCTTGCTTCCGCGCTGCATGGCCTTCACGGAACCCATGCCGCGAATGACCTTGTAGGTGCGGCCTTCGTACAGCACGGTGTCGCCGGGGCTTTCGGCGGTGCCGGCGAAGAGGCTGCCGATCATGACGCTGTCGGCGCCCGCGGCGATGGCTTTGACGATGTCGCCCGAATACTTGATGCCGCCGTCGGCAATGACGGGAACGCCCTTTTCGCGGGCCACTTCGGCCACTTCCATGATGGCGCTCAATTGGGGCATGCCCGCGCCTGCGATCACGCGGGTGGTGCAGATCGAGCCGGGCCCGACCCCCACCTTGATGGCGTCCACACCGGCGGCGATCAGGTCGGCCGCGCCTTCGCGGGTGACGACGTTGCCGCCAACCAGGTCGACTTCCGGGAACGCTTCCTTGATTTGGCGCACCGTCTCGAGGACAAGCTTCGTGTGGCCGTGGGCGGTGTCGACCACGAGCACGTCCACCTTCGCGCCGATAAGCGCGCGGGCACGGTCGATTTCGCCGGGACCCACGCCAAGCGCCGCGCCGACGCGCAACCGGCCCATGTCGTCTTTGCAACTGGAGGGGTAATCGCGCGCCTTCATGATGTCTTTGATCGTGATCAGGCCCACGAGGGCGCCGTCTTTGGCCACAATGGGCAGTTTTTCGATGCGGTGCTTGTGGAGGAGTTCCTTGGCCCGTTCAAGGGTCGTCCCCGGAGGCACGGTCACCAGGTTGTCTTTGGTCATCACGGATTCGATGGGCACGTCGAGATCTTCCAGGAACCGGCGGTCGCGGTTGGTGAGAAGGCCCACCAGGCGGCCGTGTTCGTCAACGATGGGCACGCCCGACACGTGAAACCGGGCCATCAGGTCTTCGGCATCCTGCACGGTGTTGTGGGGCCGCAGCGTGATGGGCGCCGTGATGATGCCCGCCTGGGACCGTTTCACGCGGTCCACTTCCGAGGCCTGCTCGTCGATGGTGAGGTTCTTGTGAATCACGCCCAGCCCGCCTTCCTGGGCAATGGCGATGGCGAGCCGCGCCTCCGTGACCGTATCCATCGCGGCGCTCAGCAGCGGGATTTGCAGGGGGATGTTTCGAGTCAGGCGCGTCGACGTGTCGACTTCGCGCGGGAGGACTTCGGATTTCGCGGGGCGAATCAGCACGTCGTCGAAAGAAAGTCCTTCGGAGATACGGTTCGTTGTGTTCATGGTTTCCTGAATCCCGGCCTGGGTGGCTGACTGCGACCAAGTAGAGAGTGGCATTATAGAAAGGGGGATCGAGCGTGTCAACGTGGGCGCCGGCGCCCGCCTCCAGACGGCTCATCCGGTCACTCTGCCCGATTCCGAGACCGATGGTATCTTCCCTGAAGCGCCGCAGGCGCGGTAGCATACTCAGACGCCGGTCTTTTGACACGAAATCCTTTTCCATGCTAAGCTTTTGTGTTTGCTGTTTCAGGTTATGGTCAGTGAATCTCTCCGTGTAAAGGGTTGCATTTCCATGGTAATAGGCACCAATTCAAAAACGTCCATTTTCGATGTGTTGCAGATCGGCGTGAGAGAACACATCCGGGAAGTGGGGTACCCGGAAGAACTTTTCTTTGAGACGCACGATTGCACCATACTGCTCTCCGGGACCGATTTTGACAACCGCGTGGATTCATTGCGAATCACGTTGAAGCCGAAGGACGGGTTCACCGCGGAGCAGGTGTCGGCCAGCCTCACCAAAGCCAACATCCCGAACCAGGTGCTGCAGAAAAACGGGTCGCTGGTCGTGAATCTGCCGCCGTTTGAGTGGCGGCAACTGGCCCGGCTGGCGCCCGCGGACAAAATCATTGACGATTCCGCGGTGCAATCCCTGCGGTCGCGCTCCTGGCAGGTCTCGGTCAAAAAGTACCGGCGGACCAATATCAACATCAACGTGTTGATTGAAATCATGAGGGAGCGGGACGCTTCTGATCTGCATCTCCGCGCGGGGTCGCCGCCTTACATCCGCGTGGACAACGACCTGATGCCTCTCGAAGGGCACAGCGTGCTGAGCGCGGACGACATGCAGGACATGGTGTTCCAGTTGGGCGGCCCCAAGGAGGTTGAACTGCTGGAGGCGGAACGGGAGAGCAGCTTCAACTTCCATGCGACGGGGATCGGGTATCTGCGGGTAAGCGGCTATTTCAAGCACGGGGCCATGGCGCTCGCGGTACGTCTCATCCCGGAGGCGCCGGTGCCGTTCGAACAGCTCAACATTCCGATGGTGGTTCGCAATATTGCCCACAGCCACCGCGGACTGTTTCTCGTGTGCGGGGTGACGGGCAGCGGGAAGTCGACGACGCTGGCCTCGATGCTGGACTACATCAACGAGCAGCGGCACTGCCACATTATCAGCGTCGAGGACCCCGTGGAATTCGTCTATAAGGACAAGAAAAGCATCATTTCACAGCGGCAGGTCGGGCGCGACACATTTTCGTTCGCCAACGCGCTTCGCGGGGCGCTGCGCGAAGATCCCGACGTGATCCTGGTCGGCGAGATGCGCGACATGGAGACGATTCGCGCCGCCATCAGCGCGGCGGAAACGGGCCACCTGGTGTTCAGCACGCTGCACACCATGACGGCGGTGGATACGGTGAACCGCGTCATCAGTTATTTCCCGCAGGCGGAGCGCGATCTCATCCGGCAGGAGCTGGCCTATGCCCTGCGCGGGGTGGTCTGCCAGCGTCTTCTCCGGCGCAAGGGCGGCGGCCGCGTGCCGTGCGTCGAAATTCTGCTGGGGGGCGGCCCGCTCGTGCGCGACGCCATCCTCGAAGGCGAGATCGAGCGCCTGCACCAGATCATCGAAGTGGACAGCGACATGAAACTGTTCGACCAGCATGCGGTCGAGCTGTTCCAGGCGGGTACGGTCACGCGCGAAGAGGCCGTCTCGGCGTGCAGCAACGAGCAGGCCTTCGACCGCATCATCTCCGGCATCAAGTCGTCGGAAGGACGTAAGATCCTCGGGTAACACCGCCTCGCCGCCGGCAGGCCGGGGCGCCTGTGAAGTCCTGTGAACCCCCGGCCGGCAGGGCGCTGGCGTTCATCCGTTCCCGCCGTCTCCGTCTGGCCGCGCGTCTTCAGGCGCGGGAAGGGCCTGCGTGAATTCCTCCTTGCCGCGCCACCAGCTGTTCCCCGTAGCGCGTTCGAGTGCCGCATTGGCGACGGCATATTCCCGCAAGGCCTGGAACAGCGAAGACTGGGCGTTGGTGAGGGCGAGCTCGGCGTCGAGGATTTCGGATTGCGTGCCGACGCCTTCCTGGAACCGCAGTTCCGCGAGCCGGAGCCCTTCCTGGGCCAAAGTCACGTTTCCGCGCTCGCTTTCCATCTTGGCCATCGCGTCCTGGATGCTGATGTGGGCCTGGGTCACGTCGAGTTCGACGAGGCGTTCGAGATCGGCGAGCTGATGTTCGAGGCTCGTGACCTGGGCGCGCGCCTCCAGCACGTCATATTTCCGTTTTCCCCCCATGTAGATGTCGTACTGGGCGCCGAGACCGAAGGTCCACCCGTCGGGCGTGGCCAGGCCGCCTTCGTCGGTATTGGAGTACTCCGCCTGCAATCCGACCGTGGGGAGGTACTGGCCCTTGGCGGCCTTGACCTGTTGTTCGGCGGCCTCGAGGGCCTTTCGCAGGGCGGCGATCTCGGGGCGGCTCTCGAGGGCCCGTGCGACGTAGTCCGCGACCGGGGTATCGGCGGGCCGCCACTCGATGCTGGGGTCGAGCTGCAGCCGGGTATTCTCCGCGACGAACAGCACGCGGCGAAGATTGGCTTCGGCGAGACGCAGCGCGTTCTTTGCGGCCACCAGCTCGGATTTCCGGGCGCCCAATTCGGTCTTGGCCCGCAAAACTTCAAAGTTGCTGATGGTCCCCACGTCAAACATCTGCTGGGCGTCGGTGAGGTTGCGCTCGAAGGTCCGGACGCTCTCGGCCGCCACCTCGACCAGGGACGCGACCAGCAGGACGTCGTAGAAGCCCTGTTTGGCGTCGTATTCGACCTGGGCGAGCGCGACGGCTTTCTGCCACTCCTGGGACTCGGTGAGGAACCGCGCGGCGTCGATGGCGGCACGGATCCGTCCCCCTGCGTACAACACCTGGTCGGCGGTGAAGATCTCGATGCGGAGGTCGTCGCCGGGCTGGGTCTGGGGAGTCATCCGGTCGGTCAGGTAATTCTGCGCGACGGAACCGAGGATATTGAGCAGGATGGACGTGGCGGGGTCGCCGGTGTTGATGAACCCGGCGCCGCTGCCGCCGCCGCCCAGCTTGGCCAGGACGCCCCCCGGATTGCGCTCGTTAAACTCGGTATGAACGAACGTGAGGCTCGTGGCCAGTTGGGGAAGCATCTGAGAGCGGGCTTGACCGATGCGCGCGCGCGCCGCCTCGATGTCGCTCTCGGCCTGGAAGATCTTCTCGTTGTTCGCCAATGCCAGATCGACGCAGCCGCGGACGGTGAGGGTGAGCATTTCGCCTTCGGCGGGCCGTTCCGCGAGGTCCTCGTGCTGAGACAGGTACGCGCCGATGGCGTCCATGGTCTCCTGCATCGGCGGGGTGCTGATGAGGGCGTCTACGCCGCCGGGGTCATTTTGCGACGCCGCCCCGGCCTCTACGGTGGCCGGCGCCGCCCCGGTCTCGGGCGCGGGAGCCGTTTCCTCGGCGGCAAACGCAAGGGTGCAGCAGAGCATGCACGCGATGGAGGCGAATCTCATTGTCATGACTGGTCCCATCCCCATGGTTTATGTGGGCATCCCCAGCGCCGTCAGCGTTGCGCCGGGCGCGCATTGACGAACTTCGTATACCCGTAAGTCATGATACGCGCGGGCGCGGCAGGGGTCAATGTAATCCGCGCGGTTGCCGCCTCTATGGCCGGATACGCACCTTCTCGAAGCGCCGTACAATGTCGGAATTGCGGAATTCGGTGGCGTGATTGAGGTAGGTGCGGGCCCGGTTCCGAAACGGTTTCCACCAATGTTCAGGAACGCCGTCGATGCCCAGCACGGCGCCCAGCAGCGAGCCTGCCGTGGCGGCGGTGCAGTCGTTGTCGAGACCCATGGCCACGGTGACGCCGATGGTGCGGGTGAAATCCCGCTTGCCGAGCGCGAGCCCGAACACCGTCAGGCAGGCGTTGTTGTTGGTATGGACGGCGTGCATGCCCTGGAACCGCTCGTCTACCAGGGCTCGCGCTTCGCGCCAGCCCGTAAGGCCGGGGGCCTTTCGCAGGGCCCATTGGATGTCTTTGGCGAGACGGCACCCGGCCGGGATCTCCGTCAGCCCGAGGCGGAGGGCCTCAAGCGGGTCGTCGACCGCGAACGCGGCGGAGATGGCCGCGGCGAAGAACAGCGCCCCGTAGACGCCGTTGCGACGGTGAGACAGGCGCGCGTCGCGATACGCCCATTCGGCGGCCTTTTCGGGCCAGCCGGGCGCGGCATAGGCCCAGGGGTCGCAGCGGATGTCCGCGCCGATCCATTCGAGGTAGGGATTGTTGAGCACCCCGGCGCGTTGCGCCGGCACCCCGCGTTTGAGATTTTCGAGCGCGACGTGCTCGGCGGTGCATGCCATGGGGAGGTACTTGACCCAGGCGTCGCCGACCTCCTCCGTGGTGAAATCGGGACCGTACGCCTCGAGGATCAGCAGGCCCAGGAGGGTATAACCGAGGTCGTCGTCGGCGGGGACGGCGCGCATATGGCCCTTCAGAAAATCGCGAATCCGCGAAACGAGGTAGCACGGTTCGTCGGGCTGGGGATGGCCGGGCCAGTAATCCCGGGGCGGGAACGGCACGCCGCAGCGCGCGGCCAGGCGTTCCATGGCGTCGATGGTCCAGTTCTCGACGGGCGCTCCCAGGGCGCACCCCGCCGCGCGCCCCAGCCACGCGCCTTTCAGGCGTTTCCGGTACTGGGCATCGGTCAACCTCCTGGTTACTATGCGCGGACCCTCCGGACGCAAGCGGCGGATGGCCTCGAGACCGTCGGGTTCGGCGGCCTGGAGGGCGCGATCTACGGGCAGGCGGGCCAATTCCTGGCGGGCCTGTTTCAGCGCACGCCGCAGCCGGGCCACCACCGGGGCGGTGGCGCCGCCCTGTTCGTGGCGCAGATCGGCCCAGGCATGCACTTCACGCGCCAGCTCTTCCAGGTCCTGAAAATACGGCATCGCCGCCACTCCTCCCGCTTCTGGCCTCTGTGGCCGATCTCTTGACAATGAAGAGCGCCGGGCGCCAGCCCGGCATCGAGTTGTATCCGGATCTGGTGTGGGACCGGCGCCCTCGCCGGTCATCCGAACGGGGACACGTTATCGCGCCGGGGACGGCGCTTGGAACATGTCCCCGCTCATGTCCGGGGTATTCAAACTCTGTGGAAGGCGTAAGTATGCACCAGCGGCGTACCCGGGGCCAATTTCCGGGAGCCGGTCATGCCGCGCGCGGTTGCTTTGGCGGGCGGAGGTTTTTATGATGCCCCCGACGAAAACGGGCGGCGCGGCGGTGCCGCGTGCCGCAACGACCGGAAAGGCAGGGGACTATCATGCGACTGACGGTGTCGATCCTTGTAGTGATGGCGGCGGTGGGGTGCGCGACCCTGGAGAAGAAAACCGAAGGCCCGATGCGCTGCTGGGCGGTGGACCCGCTGGTGAAGGTGTTTCACGATGCGGCGCCGGAAGCGGGCGCCGCCGCGCTGGCCGAGGTTGCGCGGGGCGAACATGCGTCGTTCCAGGTCGTGGTGCGCGCGGATGCCGGCATCACGGGCCTGACGGCCAAAGCCTCGCCGTTGAAACGCGCGCGGGGCGGAGACGCCCTCGCCGCGGCCTCTGTGCGGTTTGTGGGCTACGTGCCCGTGGATCGTCCAACCCAGACGCCTTCCAAGGACCAGTTGCGAAAACCGCCGGCGGACTATCCCGACCCGCTGCTCGAGGACAGCGCCGTAGACGTGGCCGCCGGGCAGGCGCAACCGGTCTGGGTGACGGTTGCGGTGCCGGTGGACGCGCGGCCCGGCCTCTACCGGGGCACGCTGACGCTGGAGGGGCAGGCGGGGGGAGTGGCCGCGGCCGCGGACATGCCGTTGACGTTGCGCGTGTACGACGTGTCCGTCGAGACCACGCGGCTCTGGGTGACCGAATGGTACGGTCTCCAGTGGCAACACATGGCCATCAACCCCGAGCCGGAATCGGACGAGTATTACGCGCTATTGCGCCGGTATGCGCACAATATGGCCGAACACCGCCACAATGTCGCGCTGATTTCGCCGCTCGGGCTTGCGTCGTACGAGGCCAACCCCGACGGCTCGCTGAAAATCGATTTCGCGCGGTTCGACCGCTGGGTCGCGCTCTTTCAGGAGGAGGGCGTGATCGGCCGCATTGAAGGCGGGCATATCGGCGGGCGCGCGGGCGGCTGGGAGTCGGACTTCGTCGTGCAGATCCGCCGGGTGCAGGACGGAACGGTCGTCAGCGAGACCGTGGCGCCCGGCACGGCGGAAGCGGACGCATTCTACGCGCAGTTTTTCCCGGCGCTGGTCGCGCATCTGAAGGAGAAGGGCTGGCTCGACATCTACATGCAGCACCTGGCCGACGAGCCTATTGCCAGCAACGTGGATTCTTACCGGGCCATGGCGGCGCTGGCGCGGAAATATGCGCCCGAACTGCCGATCATGGAGGCCTGCCACACCAGAGAACTTGCGGGCGCGATGGATATCTGGGTGCCCCAGCTCAATTTCTTCCACGAGGATTACGTGCATTACCGCGAACGTCAGGCGGCCGGCGAGGAAGTGTGGTTCTACACCTGCGTGTTTCCCCAGGGCGAATACGCCAACCGGTTTCTGGAACAGCCGCTGATCAAGACGCGGCTGTTGCACTGGATCAATTTCCGTTACGGCGCCACGGGCTACCTGCACTGGGGCTACAACCAGTGGACCAGCGACAGCCCCTTCACGCACACCACGCGGCCGCACGGCGGGCCGCCGTACCTGCCCGCGGGCGATGCGTGGATCGTCTACCCCGGCAAGAACGGGCCGCTGGACTCGATCCGCTTCGAGGCGATGCGCGACGGGATTGTGGATCACGAATTGCTCTGCCGGCTCGCGGAGAAGGACGCCGCGGCGGCGGAGACGCTTGCCGGGAAGCTTGTCCTCGATTTTGACCAGTACAACACGGAAATCGAGGCCTTCCGGGCCACGCGCCGCGAACTGCTCGAACGGCTGGCGGCCCGGTGACACGGCCTCGGCGCGGCGGGAGACGTCCCGGAAAGGACCGGCATGAGTGAATCGAATCAGGGCGCACGCGCGGAACACGGCGGGATGATCATCGACGCGGACTACCCGGGCGGCAACATTCGTGTCGAGAGCATCAACGGCGACGTGGTGCGGCTGCATCCCGACCTGCGCGACACCACCACGTGGTGGTTCTATTGGAATTTCCGGGTGCGCGGCGCGGCGGGGCGCACGCTGGCGTTCGTGTTCAGCGGACAGAATCCCATCGGTGTGCGCGGACCCGCCGTGAGCACCGACGCCGGAAAATCCTGGGCCTGGCTCGGCGCGGATTCGATGAACGAGGGCTCGTTCCGGTACGCAATCGCGCCGGGACGCGATGAGGTGCGGTTTGCGTTCACCTACCCGTACCTGGAATCCGATCTTCGGCGCTTTCTCGACCGCTGTCCCGGCGCCGGGCACATCGAAAACGCGGAACTGTGCGTGTCGAGGGCGGGCCGCCGCGTCGAGTGCCTGCAGACCGGGCCGCGCGGGAAGGGTGTCCGGGGCCGGGTCGCGCTGTTCTGCCGGCATCACGCGTGTGAAGCGATGGCCAGTTTCGTGCTGGAGGGCGTGCTGGAAGCCGCCGTCAGCGACACGCGCGACGGCCGGTGGCTGCGCCGGAACGTGGCCATGCTGGCCGTCCCGTTCGTGGACAAGGACGGCGTCGAGCAGGGCGATCAGGGCAAAAACCGCGCACCGCATGACCACAATCGCGACTACGCCGGGGAGAGCATCTATCCGGAGGTGCGGGCCATCCGCGAACTGGCGCCGCGCTGGTCGGAGGGCGCTCTGACCCTCGGCCTCGACCTGCATTGTCCCTGGATTCGCGGCGGCGCCGGCGCGCCCGGTGACAACGAGCAGGTGTTCTTTGTGGGCGGTCCCAATCAGGTGAGCTGGGCGCGCGTGCAGGTCTTCGCGTCGATGCTTGAGGCCGGGCAGCGCGGCCCGATGGTCTATTCGCCGCGGCATGACATCCCCCACGGCGTGAGTTGGAACACGAGTTCGGGCACCTGCGGCCAATGGCTCGCCAGCCTCGAAGACAGTCCCGCGGCGGCCTCGCTCGAGATTCCCTACGCCAATGCGGGAGGGACCGCGGTGACCCCGGAAACCGCGCGGCGTTTTGGCCACGACCTGGCCCGCGCCATTCGGCAGTATCTCGAAGAGAAAGCCGGCTGACGGCGCGGAACCGAAGCGCCTTTCCCCCGCCGTGTCCACGCAAACCCGTGCGTGCGCGGTTTTTGGCGGCATAAAGGCGACAGGGCTTGTGTTTCGCCGGAAAGGGGCAGAGAATGGTTGATGGGTGCAGGCGCTATGGCATGGAGGGCTGGACATGCTGTACTGGGCGGTTGTCTTCTTCGTGATCGCGATCATCGCGGCGGTATTGGGCTTTGGCGGCATTTCGGCCGCCGCGGCGGGGATCGCCAAGATTCTGTTCGTAGTATTCCTGGTGCTTTTCGTGGTCTCGCTGTTGCTTGGGTTCCGGGGAAAGCGGGTGCTTTAGACTCCGAGCGGCGCGAATCACAGGACGCCTGCTGGACCGGCAGGCGAAAACTGGAGGTACGGTCAATGCTGAAACGGCTGCTTTCGTTGGTGCTGTGTGCGGGGATGGTGGCGATGGGCGCGATGGTGACGGGCTGCCAGCCCGACACGCCGAAGGAACGCATGCAGGAGAATCTCGAGGACGCCCGGGAGGATATCGAAGACGCCGCCGAGGACGTCGGCGAGGCCGTTGAGGACGCGGGCGAGGCGGTCCGGGACGCCGTCCAGCAGTAACCCGGTTCGGATACCGCTGGCGCGCGCGGCGTTGAATCGGGCGAGCCTGCTCTGCTAGACTCGCGGGCCATGGACAGACAACTCACCATTCCCATCGATTCGGTTGCGGGAAGAGCGCAATCGGCGCTGGTTGACGTTCTGGCGGTCGCGGGTCTGATGACGCTGGGGGCGTGGATTCGGCTTCCGCTGCCCTTCACGCCCGTACCCCTGACCTTGCAGACCCTGCCCGTGCTGGTGGCGGCATTTCTGGTAGGCCGCAATCGCGCGATGGCAGGGGCGCTGCTGTACATGGTTCTGGGCCTGGCGGGCGCTCCGGTGCTGGCGGTTGGCGCCACCTTTGGCGTGACCTTCGGCTACCTGGTGGGTTTCGCCGCGGCGCCGTGGGTGGCCGTCCGGTTCCGCAGCCCCCTGGCGGGGCTGGCTGTGGCCACGGCCGTGATTCTGGGCATGGGCGCCGCGTGGTTGAGCCTGATCACCGGCTGTTCGCCCGTCGACGCGGTGCGGCTGGGCGCTCTGCCCTTTGTGCCGGGCGATCTGTTCAAGGCAGTCGTCGCGTACGCGATCATTCGCGGCACCCGCGCGTAACATTCTCCCTGGATATCGCCCTCATTGCCCCTCGAACGTGTTGAGGAGCGTCTTCTCTGCCCGGTTCACCTCCTGCGCGGCGCCGTTCATTTCCGGGCGAGACAAGCTTCCAGATCGCGGCGGAACCGCGGCCCGAAACAACGCTCGATGATGTCGGCGATGCCGGCGTCCAGGCCGTCACCCACCCGCGCGGAGTTGCATGTGAACCGCGCTGCTTCGGGCTGGACCGTGAGGATGGGCGGTTCTTCCTCGTCGGAGATGGCCAGGGGCCACAGGGCGCAACTGAGGGGTTTGACGGTTTCCGGGGCCAGCCCGTGCGCGAGCGCGGCAGAATGCAGCGCGCACCAGAGGCCGCCGCTGGGGGCTTTGTAGGCAAACACGCAACGCTCGGCGGCATCCACGGCCAGCGTGGGCCGCGAACCGGGCATGCGCTCGACGGGATCGACGAATCCCCCTTTGTCGTGGAGTTTCCGGGCGAACTTGGCGGCCTCGGGAAGCCAGTCGACGACGCGCCGGGCTTCCATGGGCGACAATTCCACGTCGTAGCAGGAGCAGCAACTGAGTCCGTTGTCGCATTGCCCGGGATCGCACCGGTGAGCGATGCTGGTCAGGGCGTTCAGATCGATCCGGTAGCCGCCGATGACAGGAAAACCTTCTTCCATGCGATTTCCTCACGTACTGGCGCCAGGGAAATACCCACGGGACCCCGCATTTCCCCAAAGTGATTCTTAAGTAGTATTTATAATACAGATTTCCATAAATCACAAGTCCGGCCACCTCCCGCGCGCCGGACAGGGAGTGGCCGTGAACTTTTGGCGGCCGGAACCGTTATACTGTATACCGTGTTCGGCGCCGGATTTGCAGGGAATAGGGTAGGGGCGGCGGGTTATGAACGAGCAGACGCGCTTCGCAATCCTTGTCGGGGGCATCGCGGTGGTGGTGGTGGGACTCTGGTGGCTGTTGTGGCGGCCCGCGCCGTCTCCCCGGGAGAGCACGGTCCCGTCGTCTGTGACGGAGCGCGAGCGGGACGACACGCCGCGGGAGGTCTCCGCGCCCGCGGGGCGCCGTGAGGCGCGGCCGTCCCAGAGGATCACCGGCGGCGCGGTGGGGACCCGCCGGGAATCCCTGACGGGCGAAGACCAGATCGCCGGGACGCCCCAATCGGGCATTGGCACGGTCAAGGGCGAGGTGCTGTGGGCCGACTCCAAAGCGCGGGTCGAAGGGGCCGAGGTTATCGCCGAGATCCAGGATTACCATGAAGGGGAGAAGCCACCCACGGTCTCGGCGCGTTGGCGTACGGTGACGGGTCCTGACGGGAAGTTCCTGATCGAGCGGCTCCCCGAGTTCCGTGCCCTTCTCGACCAGAACGTCTACTACCGGCTCTATGCCCGGACGGACGATGCCTTCGGCGAGAGCGGATTCCAACTGACGGACGACGAGCCGTCGGCCTACGAGAAGATCGAGCTGTACCCGGCCGGGACCATCTCGGGCCGGGTGATCAACGCGGAAGGCCAGCCGGTCGCGAACGCCTGGTTGAGCCCCCACCGGTACCGGCCCGAGGGGTCCGGGCGCGACACCTGGCCCCCCTCGAGCAGTCACGCGGTCAGCGACGAAGCCGGGCTGTTTACACTCGCAAACCTGCGGCCGGGCGAGTGGGCCTTCATCACGCGTTCGCCGGACTACGTGCCCGCCGTATCCGATTTTGCCGAGGTGGGCTCGGAAGACTTGACGGTCACGCTTGAGCGGGGCATGGCGGTTTCGGGAATCGTCGTGAATGTGGACGGCGAGGCCCCTGTGCCGAATATCGCCGTGTCCCTGAATCCGGTGAACCACGAGATGTATCACCTGTACGCGAAGGGAAAGAGCGGCGCGGACGGCACGTTCTCGATCGCCAACGTCGCGGCCGGGGAATTCAACGCGTATATACAAGATGACACGCACGTGCTGGTCGGTTCCCCGCCCACGCTGCGCGTCGAGCAGGGGCGGGATACGCCGGGGATACGCCTCCCCGTGGCCGTGGGAGGCGCGGTCACCGGCCGTGCCTACGACGTGGACACCGGCGAGCCCCTGGAGAATGTCGTGATCCGCTCGCGGCACGGCGGCGGGCACGAAGCCCGCACCGACATCGACGGGAACTACCGCCTCGAAGGGCTTTCGGAAGGCCTTAACCGCATCGGCCGGCGGTGGAAGGAAGGATACCTGCACGGCGAGGAACGCGAAGACAAGGAAGTCATGGTCCGGCTGGGCGAAGTGGTCACGGGTATCGACTTCCCCATGAAGAAGGGGTTACGGGTCCGCGGGAAGGTCGTGGATTCACAGGGCAACCCCATCGAGTTTGCGGACGTGCAGAGCCAGCCGACAAACGACAGCGGCGAGGGCGAGAGCACCGAGACGCTCGCCGATGGCGCCTTCGAGCATCGCGGCTATTCCCCCAATACCCAGGTGACCATCGTGGCTTCGAAGGACGGCTACCAAACCGCGCAGGCCGGGCCGGTCACGATCAACGACGCCGACGTGGAGGGCGTCGAGATTGTCCTGGAGACGGGCGCCAGCGTTCACGGCGAGGTCGTCGACCCCCAGGGCAATCCCATGCCGGACATTTCCGTGACGGCCCAGGGCGACGCCGGCGCGTCAAGCGGCGACACCGATGCGTACGGCCGCTTCCGGATCGAGGGCCTCGGCCCCGGGGTGTATCAGTTGTCCATGCAGGATTACGGCCGGGGTGGAGGAAACACTCGCGTCGCGAATGTCCAGCGCGTGACGGTACCCAAAGGGGGAAAAGTCGAAGGCATCCGCCTGATCTTCAAACCCGTGCCGGGGCCGGCAATCGCCGGCCGGGTCGCGGACCGGCGCGGTATGCCGATCGCCGGAGTCGAAGTCAGCGCCAATGGCGAAGAGGTCCGCGACAGCTGGGGACACACGCGTACCGGCGACGACGGGCAGTTTGAACTCACGGGCTTGAAGCCGGGACGGCATTACGTCAACGCGTACAATCAAGACTATATGCACATGCAGGAGCCGATGCTCGTCGAAACCGGAAACCGGAACGTCGAGATCGTCCTCGTGAAGCGGGGCACCGTCGAAGGCCGGGTCATGGATGCGCGCACGGCCCAACCGATCAAACATTTCCGGGTCGAGAGCCGGCCGGGGTTGGGGCGGGCGATAGACGCATACAACTGGTACGGCGGCGGACAGGCGTTCTTCGATGAAAACGGCGAGTTCGTGCTCACCGGCGTGGCCGAAGGCGAGGCGACGCTCTTCGTGCAGGCGGAGGGGTACATTCCCGCCGCGCAGCAGATTCCGCACGTGGACGAATTCACGCCGGTGCGCGGACTGGTGTTCCGCCTGGAAGCCGGCGGGCGGATTGACGGCCTTGTGACGGACGGCGCCGGCGAGCCCGTGGCCGAGGCGCAGATATCCATCATCACCGGCACGGACGGCGGCGAACGCCCACCCGGCAACAGCAACGCGGCGCGAAGTGACAGCCGGGGGCGGTTCACCATCGACGGCGTGTCGGAAGACATCACAGGCCTTCAGGCCTGGCGCGAAGGGTTTCTGCCCGCGGACGTCGAGGTGCGCGCCGGAGCGGGCCGCGCCCAGGATGTGACCATCCGCCTGAGCCGCGGAGGCATCGTCCAGGGGCGCGTCACCGTGAACGGCAAACCCGCCCGGGAGCAGCAGGTCGTCGTGCAGGATCCCGCGCTTGGGATGTTTCGCACCACCCGCGCCGACAACGACGGCCGCTACAGTTTCTCCGGTTTGCCGGACGGGGAGGTCCGGGTCGGCGTCAATCCGTTGCCTGAAGGCGCCGACCCCTCCCGGAATGCCGAGCAGACCGCTATCGTCGAGGAAGGCAACACCACGGTGGTGGATTTCAGTTTTTAGCGGAAACCCGGGACGGGATAACTCCGTATGAGACACCAGGAGATTGGCCACAGATCTCTCAGGGTTTGAAAACCCCAGGGAAGAACGGGGTTCGGTTCCACGCGTCGCCGCGGCGCGACAGCGTGTCCCCGTTCGGATGACCGGCGAGGGCGCCTGCGCTACAAGAGCGACGCTCTCGCTTCTGCCCGTCCGGGGTTTCGCCATGTTTCTCCTTCCCTCGTGCATGTGCTAAGCTGGCGGGACACGTGTGCGAAGTTGTCCCGCCGGGCGGGCCGTCCGGCGGATGGGAGGAGAAACCGATGCCCGAGTATTTCCCCGAGGTCAGCGCGCCGATTACGTACGAAGGCCCGAAATCGCAGAAGACCCTCGCGTTCAAGCACTACAACCCCAAAAAGAGAATTCTCGGCAAAACCATGGCTGAACACCTCCGGTTCGCGGTGTGCTATTGGCACACGTTCAAAGGCGCGGGCGGCGATCCGTTTGGTCCGGGCACCATGCTCCGCAAGTACAATGAACCCTCTGGCCCGATGGCGCAGGCCGAAGCGACGATGCACGCCGCGTTTGAGTTCTTCACGAAACTCGGCGTGGGGTTCTGGTGCTTCCACGATCACGATATCGCGCCGGAGGGCGCGACCCTCGCCGAAAGCCACAAGAACATCGAGACGATTGCCGCGCTGGCGAAGAAACTCCAGCGGCAGACCGGCGTCAAGCTTTTGTGGGGCACGAGCAATCTCTTTGCGCACCGGCGGTTCATGGCCGGAGCCGCGACGAATCCTTCGCCCGAAGTTTATGCCTATGCCGCGAGCAAGGTGAAGAAGGCCCTTGAGGTCACGAAGGAGCTCGGCGGCGCCGGGTATGTGTTCTGGGGCGGCCGCGAAGGCTACGACACCCTGCTCAACACCAATATGAAACGCGAACTCGATCATCTCGGCCGCTTCCTGGCCCAGGCGGTCGAGTACAAGGAAAAGATCGGGTTCAAGGGCCAGTTCTACATCGAGCCGAAACCCAAGGAACCCACCAAACACCAGTACGACTTCGACGCGGCCTCCTGCCACGCGTTTCTCCAGAAATACGGCCTGGTTGACCAGTTCAAACTCAACGTCGAGGCCAACCACGCCACGCTCGCGGGCCACACGTTCATCCACGAACTCGAATATGCCGCCGTCAACGGCATCCTGGGCTCGGTCGACGCCAACCGCGGCGATCTGCTGCTCGGCTGGGATACGGACCAGTTCCCGACCGATATCCGCGAGTGCACGCTCGCCATGTACATCATCCTGCGGGCCGGAGGGTTCAAGACCGGCGGGCTCAACTTCGACGCGAAGGTGCGGCGCCAGTCCGTGGACCCGGTGGATTTGTTCCACGCGCATATCGGCGCGATGGACGCGTTCGCCCGCGGCCTCGAGAACGCGGCCCGGCTGCTCGCCAGCAAGAAGCTCGAGAACTTCATCCAGAAACGGTATTCCGGGTGGGACACCGGTCTCGGCGCGAAGATCGAGGCCGGCAAACTGGACTTTGAGGCGCTCGATGCGTATACCATCACCCATGGGGAACCAAAGGTCCAGAGCGGCCGCCAGGAAATGCTTGAGAATATTCTGAACGAATACCTTTAGGCCGGCCTGAAACCGGCCGCGGTGTGGCGGGGAGTCCCTGGGGAGAGGACTCCCCGCACGCTTTTTGGGCCGGCGCGCGCGCGGGGGGTATACTCAGCCGGTCTTTCTGGAACACCAAAAACCAGGGGAGAATCGCGCCTATGTCCGGGCATTGGACCATCACCGGGTACGATAAGACGCTGGCCGGGGAATTGGGCGGGCTGCTGCCGCCGAAACTGTTCGACGTGCACGCCCACGCGTACCGGGTTCGCGACATCAATGCGCCGGGGCTGGCGCTCACGCAGGAGGGCCCGCACGAAGCCTCCATCGCGGTGTGGCGGGAACGCATGGGCGCCCTGCTGCCCGGTCCCGAGCTGGCGGACGGCCTGTTCTTCCCCTATGTGGCACGGCATTGCGACAACGCGGCCGCGAACGCGTTTCTGATCGAGCAGGTCGAGACGCATCCCGGTTCGCGGGGACTGGTCATCGCCACACCGGACATGTCGCGTGAAGAGGCGGCCGCGCTTCTCAACCATCCGGGGATCGCCGGATTCAAGCCCTACCACTGTTATGCCCGCCGGGAAGACACCGGCAACGCGGCCATCGGCGAATATGTGCCCGGCTGGGTCTGGGAACTCTCCCACGAACGCGGGGGCGTGATCATGCTGCACCTCGTCCGGTCTGGCGCGCTGTCCGACCCGGACAATCTGGCGGAGATTCAGCGGAACTGCCGCGAATACCCCAACGCGAAGCTCGTGCTCGCCCACGCGGCCCGCGGTTTTCACGCGCCGAATACCGTGCGGGCCGTCGAATGCCTTCGGGGGCTGGAAAACGTGTGGTTCGACACCTCGGCTATCTGCGAACCCGCGCCGCTGCTGGCGATACTCCGCGCGTTCGGGCCGCGGAAACTCCTGTGGGGCAGCGATTTCCCCGTGTGTTTTCAGCGGGGGCGCTGTGTGACCGCGGGTGACGGCTTTTTCTGGATGGGCCCCGAACATGTCGACGCGTCGTCGCCGTTTGCTCCCCGCCTCGCGCTGGTCGGTCTGGAATCGCTGCGCGCGCTCCTCGACGCGGCGGAGGCGTTCGGCCTGGACGAGCACGACCTGCAGGACGTGTTTCACGACAATGCCGCCCGGCTGCTTGGGCTGGCGCCGGCCACGGCAAACGCGACCCAGGAACGCTATGCGTACGCGAAACAGCACATTCCGGGGGGCACCCAGTTGCTGAGCAAACGCCCCGAGATGCTCGCGCCCGGCCAGTGGCCCGCCTACTACCGCGAGGCGCGGGGCTGCGAGATCTGGGACCTCGACGGCCGCCACTATTACGACCTGTCGATCCACGGCATCGGGGCCTCACTGCTCGGCTACGCCGATCCGGACGTGTCCCGCGCCGTACGCCGGCGGGTCGCGCTGGGCAGCTGGTCCACACTGAATCCGCCCGAGGAAGTCGCCCTGGCGGACCGGCTGTTTGCGATTCACCCGTGGGCCGACCAGGTGCGCTACGCGCGGTGCGGGGGCGAATCGGCCGCGGTGGCCGTGCGCATTGCCCGCGCAAGCACCGGGCGCAGCCACGTCGCCATCTGCGGGTACCACGGCTGGCACGACTGGTACCTTGCCGCCAACCTCGGCGAAGACGATTCGCTCGACGGTCACCTGCTGCCCGGGCTCAAGCCCCGCGGCGTGCCGAAGGAACTGCGCGGCACCGCCCACACGTTCCGCCACGGCAGCCGCGAGGAATTCCAGGCCGTGCTGGACCAGTGTGGCGGCCAGCTTGCGGCCGTGGTCATGGAACCCTGCCGCCACCACGACCCGGAACCGGGTTTCCTCGAATTGGTGCGCGACAGCGCCCACCGGCACGGCGCGCTCCTGATCTTCGACGAGATTACCATCGGGTGGCGGCTCAATTTCGGGGGGTCGCACTTGCGGCTCGGCGTGCATCCCGACATGGCCCTGTTCGCGAAGACCATCGGCAACGGCCATCCCATGGCGGCGGTCATCGGCACCAGAGACGCCATGGAAGGCGCGCACGAGTCGTTCATCAGCAGCAGTTACTGGACCGAAGGCGTCGGCCCTGCCGCCGCGCTCGCCACCCTCGACAAAATGGAACGCACCCGGGTCTGGGAACACGCCGATCGCATCGGGCGGCGGGTCAAGGCCGTCTGGAAACGCCGGGCGGAGGCCCACGGCCTGCCCGTCACGGTCGACGACGGATACCCCTGCCTGGCGCATTTCGCGTTCGACCATCCCGACGCGACGGCGCTGCGCACCTATTACACTCAACTGATGCTCGAACGCGGATTCCTGGCCGGGACGGCCGTCTATGTCACCCTGGCGCATACCGAGGCCATTGTAGACCGGTTTGAGGCGGCGGTGGACGTTGCGTTCGCCGGCATCGCCGCCGCGCTCGCCGAGGGAACCCTTGCGCAGCGCCTCAAAGGCCCCCTGGCCCACAGCGGCTTTGCCCGCCTCGTCAAATAAGCATGCCCGGCCCTGACCCGATCACGCGAATCCCGCGACATCGCAAACCGGGGCCTGTCCCAACGGGTTGCGGAAGATGGGTTACAGAGCGCTCAGAAAACAGCGAGTTTGAAAAACCCGGAGCAGAACGGGGACATGTTCCAAGCGCCGTCCGCGGCGCGCACAAGGATTCTGAATTTCGGCGGCACGATTGTCGGCCGTCCCTACGGGACTCGCGGTTGGCGGGATGCGGGGGTTCCCACCACTGAAGTGGTGGGCTATTTTCTTTCGTCCCTACGGGACTGAATCTGGGCGCGCCGCTGATCTACGGGCTAATTCCCCGGCTACGCATATTCGGCACCTGCGGTGCCGTTCAGGGAATGCGGACGATTTCGGCGACACAGACTGCGTCCGCGGCATGGACTACGGCAACGTCGCGCGGGGGCCGTCCACCAGGTCCACTGTGTCCACCAAGTCCACCAGAAGACGAGACGGCAGTCGAGACGCCTGCGCTACAAGGAGACTCATGCCGATCCGGCGCCCGGGAAATGTCCTTCAGCAGCGCGTCGAGTCCCTCGAGATTCTGCCGGAGGCTGATTTCGGCATCGAGTTCCGGCCGGTGGTCGAGGATGCCGATGGGACCCGCATACCCGCTGTCGAGGATGATCCGGATGATGCGGGCGTCGTGTTCCCCCTGGCCGATGGGCAGGATCTTCGGTTCGCCGCCGGTGTTCATGCCGTTGAGATTGAGGCAGAGCAGCCAGGGTTTCATGGCGTCGAGGCATGCCGCAAAATCGCTGATGTGGCCGTGACCGTGATGGAGGTTGTAGACAATGCCGATGTGGTCGCTCCCGGTTTCGTTGCGCAGCCAGGCGCATACGTCGATCATAGTGGCCGGTTCGCCGCCCCAGCCGCCGTGGTTGTAAAGACCCAGTTTGCATCCCAGGGCACGGGTCCGGTTCGCCGCATCCAACAGCATCGCGCCGGCCGCGCGCATCTTCTCCTCGTGCGTACCCTCGCCCGGGTCCGGGACGGTCAGCCAGACGTGCGGGTGGATGTTGTAGACCTGGAAGAGCCGGAACATGTCTTCGTGCAGTCCCCAGAACGCAACGAAGGCGATCTGGTGTTTCTTCAGCGCCTGGATTTCCGCTTCGAAGTACGGGACGTGCTCTTCGCGCCAATCGTACGCCAGTTGGGAGAGCCCCAGCCGCTCCAGCATGGCGGCGCGTTCTTCGGCGTTCCGTTGTCTGGCGTCAAACGGGACCACGCACCACGCCACCAGATTCTCCCGGGCAAAGAGGCGCGCCGGCGCGCGTTCCTCCGCACGCGCCGCGAGCGTCCCCGCGGCCAGTCCCAGCACCAGCAGCAAACCCATGACACGCATGATCAACGCGGCAGGCAGTGCAGGCACGACCATCATCTCCTCGTTGGCCGAAGGCATTTGTGCGACCGGAAACACGCGTTCACGGCCGCGGAATCGCGGCCGCCCGCGGCATGCAGATCCGTCCATGCCGCATATGATGCTATAATTCCATGCAAATACCCCAAACGGGTTGGCATGGACCCCGGTTTCTGTTTATACTCTAACTGGACGGGCGAATCCGGGCAAGTCGAAGGGGGCGGGTGTTTTTACACGGAGGACGCGGATGAAGGGCTGGTGGGGCATTTGCATCATCCTGGCCGCCGGGGTGTTGCTTTTCAGCCTCTCGTACTACCCGAACTATTTCCTGGGTAACGAGTTGTGGGGCGATTTCTTCGAGTTTGTCGGGACGGGGCTGCTCGTGCTCGGGGCATGCCTGGCCGCCCGCAAACTGACGCGAAAATCGGTCGCGCTGTATTTTCTCTACACCGGCGCGGCGTGTCTGGCCTTCGCGCGATTCATTGATTTTTCATTCGAGATCCCGGCCATTAACGCGTGGCCGATTGTGGGCCGTGAAGGGTTTGGAAACGAGCTGGCGCCGAGAATTACCGAGAACGCGGGCTACATCTGCATCCTGCTGGCGTTTCTGGCATTGCTGCGCGAAGTCACCCGCTTGCATGACCATCTCGAGCAGGACAACTTGCGGCTCAAGGATCTGCACGACCAGGGCGTGTTTCTGACGCGCGTGGCCGACATGTCGGCGGAAGCGGTGTTCGGGTGCGACCGGGACGGGGTCATCCGCACCTGGAATTGCGGTGCGCGCGCCTTGTTCGACTATGCGCCGGAAGAGGCCATCGGAATGCCCGTGGCCCGGCTGTTCGCCGAGGGCGCAGGACGGCTGCCGTTGATGTCGCGTGAACTGGCGGAAACGTGCACGCCGCTTCGGGATATCGAGTTGGCCGCGTTGACGAAATCCGGCCGGAAGTTCTGGACCAGCGCGTCGATTTCCACGGTGTCGGAAGACGGGGGCGTGCCGCTGGGCTTCAGCATGGTCGTGCGCGACATCGAGGCCCGCAAAGAAGCGGAGCGAAAGCTCAAACACTCACACGACATGCTGGCCAGCGCGTTGCACAATGCCGAAGTGGGCATGCTGATCATCGACCGCAAGCTCGAGCTGCTGGCAATCAACCCGCGCCTGGAAGACATCGCGGGGGGCTGGGTTGCCGATTTCCAGTCGCTCCGCGACGCGTGCGACCGCATTCTGGATCCGCAGGTGCAGTTTCTGGAACGCCTGACGAAAGACGTGCTGGACCGGGGCCGCCCCATCGAGTTCCGCAACCTGACCATCCACCGGCGCCATGGCGGCGACCGGATCTGCAACGTCGCGCTCTCGCCGATGCTGGACGACAAGGGCGGGGTCAACGGCGCGGTGTGCATCGTGGTCGACGTCACCGAGCGGGAGGCGTTACAGGCGCGGCTGATCGAGTCGCAGAAAATGGAGAGCCTGGGCCGGCTGGCGGGCGGCATTGCACACGATTTCAACAACATTCTCGGGGGCATTCTCGGCTATGCGTCGCTGATGCGGGAGACCGCGCCGGCCGATTCAGACTTCTCCCGCTACGCCCTGGCGATCGAGGGCGCGGCGTCGCGCGCGGCCGAACTGACGCAGCAGTTACTGGCCTTCGCCCGCGGCAAGAAAGCGGAAGTCCAGGAGGTCAATCTCAACGCGGTGATCGACGAGACGCTGTCGTTGCTGTCGCTTGCCGTCGACCCCAACATCGAGCTTCGTTTCGACCGCACCCGCGAACTGTACCCGGCGAAGGTCGACCTCAGCCAGATCAACCAGCTCCTGATGAACCTGCTCATCAACGCGCGCGACGCCATCGAGGACCGGGGCCGCATCTACATCGCGACGGCCAATGTCGATGTTGACGAGGCGATGCGGGACCGCTTGAGCCTCGACCATCTGGGGCCGTACGTGCTGGTGACGGTCCAAGACACCGGTTCCGGCATGCCGCCCGAGGTCGTGCGCCATATCTTCGAGCCCTTTTTCACCACCAAGACCAATTCGCACGGATACGGTCTGGGCCTGTCCGTGGTGTATGGCGTGGTTGAGGCGCACGGCGGGGCCATCCGGGTCGATTCCGAGGAGGGGAAAGGCACCCGCATCGAGGTGTACCTTCCCGCGTCCGGAAACACGGAGACCGGCCCGCGCGAACAGCCGCGCAGACCGGCCGCCCGCGGCGCCGGCGAGCGCAAGCACGAAACCATCCTTATCGTGGACGACGAAGTCTTCATGCAGAATCTGCTGCGCGATTTGCTCGAGGCGGAAGGCCACACGGTGTTGGCCGCGGATACGGGCGAACAGAGCATCGAAGTGTTTGACGAACACGGGGCGCGCATCTCCCTGGTGATCATGGACCTGCTGATGCCCGGCATGGGCGGCGCCGCGGCGATCAAGTGCTTGCGGGAACGCGCCCCCGAGCTCCCCTGTATCATCTCGAGCGGCTACGGCACCGATACCGTCGAACCGGCCCTGCAGCAGGACGAACGCATCCGGTTCGTCCCCAAACCGTACCGGGCGATGGACATGGTCTCGGCCGTGCGCGATCTCCTCGATACCTGCGCCCAGGTGTCCTGAACCCGCGGGGCGCCGCCCGGGGCGCGCCGTTTGACCGGCCATCAGACCGCCTTCGAGATCGATGGCGGGGGGATCGCCCGCGACCACGATGGCCCGTTCCTCCCGAAACCGCTTGCGTTTCCGCGTATCGGGCCCGCCGGAAGCTGGCGAAATTCGCTATTCCTGGGCTCAATCGCCCCATGAATGGGCTTACCGACCGCGGAAACGGGCCCCTGTTTTCGCGCGCAATTTCAATTAAACCATTGATACGTAGCGGCTTAGAAACTCCCGACGTGTTGGCACACGGGTTGCGCTAGGATGGGCAGGGATTGAGCCGCGAACCACAACCGCTGGGCATCCTGTTTGTTCCGGCCGGAGGTGACAGGACATGGGTATCTTCTCACGCGTTGCCGACATCATCAGTTCGAACATCAATGCGATGCTCGACAAAGCCGAGGACCCGGAGAAGCTGGTGCGGCTGATGATCCGGGAGATGGAGGACACGCTCATCGAGATCAAGGCCTCGTGCGCGGGCGCGATGGCCCAGAGGAAGAAGATCGGCCGCCAGATCGAGGACGTGCATGCGGGCGAAGCGCGGTGGGCGGAGCGGGCCCAACTGGCCGTCGACAAGGGCCGCGACGATCTCGCCCGGGACGCGCTGCTGGAAAAGCGCCGGTTTACGGATCGGATGCAGGCGCTCGAACAGGAGCTGACGCAGTGCGAATCGTTGGTGGCCCAGTACCAGGCTGATATAATCCAGCTGGAGGACAAACTGGCCTCGGCGCGCGAAAAAGAGCGGATGCTGGTGCAGCGTCACGTTCATGCCCAACACAAGAAGCGCGCCCAGCAGAGCATTCGGAAAGTCGACTACACGAGCGCGGTGGCGCGGTTCGAAAACCTCGAGTCCAAGATTGATCGGATGGAGGCCGACGCCGAACTGGTCAATTTCGGTCGCAAACCCGGTCTCGGAGAAGAAATCGACAGTCTGGCCACCGACGAAGACCTCGAGGCGGAGTTGAACGCGCTGAAATCGCCCGGCGCCGGTACGAAAAAGGCGAAGAAAGCAGACGAGGCGGAGTAACGCGGCGTCGCACTGCGGGGAGGCTGCTCGGTGAGATTGCTCATTCGCATAGGCGGGGCCGTTGCGCTTCTGCTGGTGGTGCTGGCGGCGGGTTCGATGTGTCTGGCGGTGTTCACGTTGGTTTCGCGCACGCATGCGCCCGGTTTGCTGAACACGCACTATCCGGAACCCGAGACCAGTCAGTTTCTGCAGCAGGTTGCGCCCCACTACGGATACTGGCAACCCCTCAGCGCGCCGATGATTGGCCTTTTCGCGCTTGCCGGCATGGGCGTCTTTCTGGTGGGCCTGGTGCTGGGCCTGCTCGCGGCCCTGCGGTTCCTGGCGGGCGGGCAGCGCAAACTCCGGCGCGATCCGGAACAGCTCAACGAGACCGTAATGATCCAGGAGATCCATGCGGGACTGAGCCGCATGGAAGATCGCGTCGAGGCCCTTGAAACGATCCTGTTCGACCGGGCCGCGCCGAGTCCGTCCGGTCATGGCCGCTCCAACGCAGGGAGAACCGTTTGATGAGTTGGTTTTCGCTGACCGTGATTGCGCTGGTGGCGCTGTTGATCCCGCTGTTGGCGCTGGCGCTGCCGGTGGTGCTGGTGCTGGGCCTGGTGCGCATCCTCACGGGGCGATCGGTCCGCACGAATCCCGCGCAGGAGGCCCAGGAAGCGCGGCTCATGCAGGAGCTGTATCACGGCATGGCCCGGCTGGAGGAGCGGATCGAGAACATCGAGACCATCGTACTCGAACGGGAACACCATCAATCGGACGCGCCCACTGAATAAGCGCGGTCCCGACGATGTAGATTAGAACGGAGTGTCGTATGGAAACGGTGCTGACAGCAGCAGCGACGGTGCTCATGTGGGGAGTGGGTTGGGCAGAGCTTCTGGTCGTCATGATGGTGATCGGGTTGCCCCTGCTCGTGATCGTTTTGCTGGTGTTCGCCACCCACACCGATAAGGACGGCAAAGTGTTCCTGAACCTGCGGTTTGGCAACGAGGGGAATACCGGCGCCGCCGCCCAGGACGAGCAGATATTGCGGGAAATGAACGATGGGCTCCAGCGCATGGAACAGCGGATCGACGCGCTGGAGACCCTCTTAGGCGACGAGAAGGCCAAGGGAGAACGGAAATAATGGACCGCGCCCAGGATACCCGATGGCAGAATGCGGAAACCTGGTTTGCCCATGCGGCGTCAGGCGTGGGGAACAGCCGCCAACGGGACGCGGCATGCAGTGGGAGAGCGACGATGAGCCGGCACTACGAACCCCAGACCAAAGGCCTTTACCGGTCGCGCCAGGGCATCATTTTCGGTGTATGCCAGGGTGTTGCCGACTACCTCGACGTGTCCGTATTCTGGACGCGGGTGATCGCGGTGCTGCTGTTGTTCTTTACGGGCATCTGGTTGATCCTCGGGCTGTACATTCTGGCCGCGCTGTTGATGAAACCCGCGCCCGTGGTGCCCTTCCAGAGCGCTGAGGACGCCGAGTTCTACAACTCGTACACGTCGTCGCGCTCGATGGCGCTGCACCGGCTCAAGCGCACGTTCGACAATCTCGACCGGCGCATCCAGCGCATCGAGAGCATTGTAACCGCGCGGGATTACGACTGGGAACGGCGCCTGCGCGAGTAACGCCGGGAACGGCCCCGGGCCGCCGCTTACGAATAGGTAAAATACACGGTGGCGGTGCAGGGGCGGCTCACGCGCACCCGGATCCAGTGGGCCGAGAACCCGTCCGGGAACTCGTGGTGGTAATAGGACCCGGGCCGGAGCGCCAGCGCGTCGTAGGTCTGCCACGTGCCGTCGCCCAGGAAATCCACTTCGAGTGTGAATCCCACCGTCTCGCTGCTTTGATGGGTGATGTGCACGCATTTCTTGTCGAACCCGGTCATCAGGAAGGGGTCGGACGGTTCGTCCGGCGTCACGGGGGTATCCCACCAGGGACCGCCCCAGCCGGCGGGTTTCCCCATGGACCACAGCGCATCGATGTTGCCGAACCACAGGCCGGACTGGGGCTGGCCAACGGCGTTGTCGGTCTGGTCGCTCGCCATGACGAACATCCCGCGCCAATGGCAGAAATCGGGCACGATGCGCAGGTGTGTCGCAATGGGCCGGACGCCCCAGATGCGGCCATCATAGACAAGCGCGGGCAGCTCATAGAACATCCCGTGGAGATCCATGAGATAGCGTTCGGTCTGGGCTTCGCGGATGCGCATCCATTCGGTGTTCCAGGTGTGGTCGAACGCGTGGCTGGCCTTGGGAAGCAGGTAACGGGACCACGTGCCGTTGTGCAGCACGCGCAGAATGGCCGCGGACTTGCACCAGCCCGTGGCAAACAGCGTGTTGCCGTACCGCTGGCCGGGGGCGGGGTTCTGCTTGCCGGAGACCTCGACAAAGGGGTTGCGCTCGATTACGCGCCACCGGGCGCCGTCCCATTCGCCGAGGCAGCCTGACGCGCGCTCCCCCAGGAATTCGGGCTCCTCATAGGTGTTGTTCGCGACCACCAGACGGCCCTGGGCCGTATGCGCCCCTTTGAAATGGGGCTGTCCCTCGATGCCCAGTTCGTTCACCACATTGGCCAGCTCGCGCGTTTCGAGGGTCTCGAGGTCGGTTTCAAACAGCAAGCCTTCCATGGTCAGGAAATAGACCATGGTTTTGGGATGCACCAGGTGCCGGGCGGTGGCGGTGAGGCGGTGTTTCGTCAGGGGTTCGATGGTGCGCACGTTGCCTTCGGCATCGATCACATGGGGGCCGATCACGGCCTGGAGCGTTTCCCAATGCACCAGACGGTTGGCGAACGTCCCCGTGACGGACGCCGGATGCCGCTGCATGGTCATGTCGTCGCGGATTTCATACAGGCCGATGCCTTCGCCCGCAATATGGGCGACGTAACCGACCGCCCACAGGCGGTCGGCCCAGGGGATCAGTGCGCCGATGCCGGTCTCGCTGCGGCTCCCCGCGCCGGGTGCGAATACCGTCATGCCGGGAAACACGCCGTCCACTTGGAGAGGGGTGTTCTCCGCGGCCAATGCAGCCGCGGTGCACAGTGTTGAGATGATCAGGCAACCAGGAAAACGCATGGGTCTGCCTCCGCGTGAGTCGACTCGTTGTTCACTTCCCGGAACGCATATTAGGCGGGTGGCGGGAGATCATCAAGATCCCGCGGAGAATCGGGGGAGGATTCAGAACCCCCCGCAGAATTCGAAGATACCGGCGAAGAACGGGGACCTGTTCCAAGCGCCGTCCCCGGCGCGACAACGTGTCCCCGGTCGAACCGGAGGGCGGCCCCGTAGACGGTGATCACGGGATTCCGGACAACCCCAACGGCCCAACCCCGAATGGGGCTGAACAAATCTGTATCCCTCGCCCAGAATCGCGGGGTTCAAATCCACCCCCGGCCGCCTTCGGCGGCCACCCCCGCCAGCGGGGGACACAAGACGGGGCAAGAATCCACCTCCGGCAGCGGGGGACACAAGACGGGGCAAGAATCCACCTCCGGCCACGCGTGCCTGTTCTTGCAGCCCTGAAAGGGCGACCGAGAAGAGCCTGGGGTTTAGCGCGGGGATCAGCGGCGCGCCCAGGGTAAGTCCCGTCAGGGACGAAAGAGAATAGCCCCGGGTTTCAACCCGGGGTCCATGCGACCCTAAAGACCCCTAGTCCCGTAGGGACGGCAGAGTCGAAGATGCCGTCCGATGGATATGGGATCAGACCGCGTACCATCTTCACAAGACGGGCAAAGAGGGATTATCCACATTTCCCAACCGGCACGGGATCGAATGAGATCTCAGATTCATCTGAGACGCAATGCAGACTCTGTCGTCCCTACGGGACTCAATCTGGGTGCGGTGTTGATCCCCGGGTTGAAACCCGGGGCTATTCTCTGTCGTCCCTTCGGGACTGAATTGGCCCCGGCGCGACAACGCGTCCCCGGTCGAACCTGCATAAGGGTCTTGAGATTAGGTCGGCTATTGTCTGCCGTCCCTACGGGACTCGTGGTTTCAGGGATACGGGGGTTCCCACCACTGAAGTGGTGGGCTATTGTCTGCCGTCCCTAGGGGACTGAATCCGGACGCGACGTTGATCCCCGGGTTGAAACCCAGGGCTACGAATCGCGCCGGTTGGTCCATTATGTCTTCTCTACCGTCCCTGCGGGACTCCGTTCTTCGTATACCGCGCTAATCCCGTTTTCTTTTCTCCCTGACGGGACTGAATCCGGCGCGCCGCTGCTTTCCGGGCAACCCTCCCGGCTACTCACATCCCATACCTTCGGCGTCGGTCAGGAAATGCGTAACGCGTCCGCCGCCGTAACAACGCGCTGTGAATCGTATGGCACATGACCAGACGATGATCACCCCGGCCGCCTTTTCCTCCCCGCTGCCCACGGTCCGCCGGAATATTCACGTTGTCCCGGAGGGGATACGCTGCTAGAATCGCCCCGAGGAGCGACACGATGCAACGTTGGAAACTGGCGTTTTTTGTGGCGGTGATGGTGGGTGTGGCGGGTCCGGCCCTCGCCCAGGTTCGGGGATTCGGATTGTCCGAGGCGGGCGAACAGGCCGGGAACGAGGAGGCCGAAACGCCGCCCGCCGAATGGACCATCGAGTCGGCGATCGCGGACATGAGCCTGCGCACTCGCGTATCGCAACTGTTGATGGTGACGTTGCAGGGCCGGCTCGCCCCCGAGGCCACCGAACGCCAACTCCTGGAGAACTACACGCCCGGCGCGGTGGTCATTTCCAACCTCACACGGCCGCGCAACGCCGTCGACTACGCCATGGCCCTCCAGGGCAACCCGGTACGCAGGAAACACGGCGTGCCCATGCTGATCGGCGCGGACCTGGCGGATCTCCCGGTGGCATTCGGCATGCAGAAGGAAGACTACTTTGCCCCGCTTCCCACGATGATGGCGGTGGCCGCGGCGGACGATCCCGTGGCGACGCGCGAGCTCGCCGGGCTCTACGCGGAACACCTCGCCTTGATGGGATTCTCGTTCCAGATGGGACCGTGCCTCGCGCTCGCCCCGGACCTGCCGGGAGCGAAAGGCGGACTCCAGTGCCTGGGGTCGGACCCGGCGTTCGTGGGGGAGGCGGCGGAGATCTTCGTACAGTCGTTTGCCCAGCGCGACCTCGCGGTCATGTTTACCGGGTTTCCCGGCGGCCAGTGGAATCAGACGGAATCCGCGCCCCCGATGCTGTTCACGCCCGCGTCGATTATGCCCACGCGCGACCTGGTCCCGTTCAAACGGGCGGTCATGGGGGGTGCCCGGATACTCCTGGTGGGCAACATCCTCGTGCCCCATCTCGACAAGAAGCGGGCGGCGGCCAGCGTCTCTCCAACAGTCATGAAGGAGCTGTTGCGCGAAAAACTGCTCTATCCCGGGGTCGTCGTGGCCGGACCCATCGATGGATTGGAGGTGGGCACGGGCGCCACGCAGGGCGATGCGGCTCTGGCAGCCCTCCGCGCGGGCGCCGACATGCTGTTCTGGCGACAGCCCGGCATCCACGTGATGAAGGCCGCGGAAACGATCGTGCAGGCCGTGGAAAACGGCGAGTTCCCGGAATCCGCCATCAACGTTTCCGTGACACGCGTCCTCCAGCTCAAGGAAGATCTCGGGCTCCGCAAGAAACCGCTCCCCGATGAAAAGAACGTCGACAAACTGGAAAAGCGCAAGTCCTACCCCCTGGCCGCGCAGAAGATCGAACGCCGTTCCATCACCATTCTGCGCAACAGCAACAACGCCCTGCCGCTGGTGAAAGGCCGCTCGACGCCGGTGGGCGTCACCGGCGTGCTCGGCGTGGAGGAGCTTCACGACATCCTGAAGAAAGAGCTCAAGAATGTCGCGCAACAGAGGATCGCCACGGCGAAACACGGCGGGGAAATCTACAATTTCGAGATCCACCGGCTCACCGCCCGGGCGGAGGGGGTGCGCACCGTAGTGATCGTCCTGACCAACGAATTGCGCGCTCAGGGCAAGGTCGAGCTCATCCGCGAGATGAAAAACATCGGCGCCAAGGTGGTCATCGTACTGGTGGGGTATCCGAACACGCTGGGCGACTTCGCCGAGGCCGATGCGATCGTGGTGGCTTACTGCGATCCCGCAGCCTCCTCGGCCGCCATGAGCGCCGTGGCCGAGGCGCTGCTGGGCCGGAGTTCCCTCGCAGTCAGGCCCCCGGTCGAGAAGCTGTTGGTCAAGACCGGCGAACCCGTGCCCCTCGATGTGGCGCATTGGGTACGGAGCCCGGCCGGGCGGCTTCCCGTAAGCCTGGATCCCCCTTACGAACAGGGCGTGGGCGTGTCCCTGATTACAACGGATACCATAAAAAAACTCCGGTGGGACTTTGGCGACGGCGCCAGTTCAAAAGAAAAGGCCCTCGGCTATGCCTACACGGCCCCCGGCCACTACACCCTCACGCTGTCGGTGACCGACGACGCGGGGGAAACCGATTCGGGCGTCGCCGAGGTGGAAGTCACGGAATAGGCCGGGAAACGGCCGGAGACGCCCCCCACCGGTTTCTCTGTAGATGCCATCCCGGCTTGGGTATAATCCCGGCAGACGGCGCGGCGGGAGGGCGCCCGCAGGCAAACTACAAGGACTGTCGCATGAACATTGTGTTGATCGGCTTCCGCGGCGTGGGCAAATCCAGCATCGCCGAACTGGTGGCCATGTGCACCGACCGGACGGTGTTCCGCGTGGATGACGAGGTCGAGAAGCGGGCCGGGTATCCCATCTCCGAGATCGTCAGCCGCTACGGATGGGCACGGTTCTGGGAACTGGAATCCGCGATCTGCGCCGAGGCCGCCGCCCTGAAAGATACCGTCATCGACGCCGGCGGCGGCGTCGTACAGCGTCCCGAAAACGTGGCGCTCCTCAAAACCAACGGCACGTTTTTCTGGTTGACGGCGGAGGCCGACACCATCAAGGAACGTATCCAGAACGACGGAGGACGCCCCTCGATCACGGGCAAAAAATCGTTCATTGAAGAGGTCGAGGAAGTCCTGGAAGCCCGCCTCCCCCTTTACGAGGCCGCGGCGGACTATGTCATCCGCACCGACAACCGCACCCTGGGGGAGATCGCCGACGAGATCGTGGAGATAGCCTGCACGGCGTTGTAGCTATTTTCTCCCGCCCTGCCATGGTATACTGCACATGATTTAGGGAGGGAATGGAAGGTCAGGAGGCGTGTACCGCGGACCCGGCGGCCGGGGGGCATTTACCGGGCAGGCGGGAAGAGGGCGGATATGCGAGTCCACACATTCCAGACGAAGGTGAGCGCCGAGTCCCTTCACCGGATGGATGAGACCATCAACCTTTGGCTGGAGAAGAATCAGGTTGAGGCGAAGCTCGTCTCACAAACGTTCTGTTATGAGCATCATCATGGCGTTAATGCCGAGGAGCCTACGCTTATTACTACGGTCTGGTATTGAGGACAGCAGCCGGGGGTATGCGGCTGCCAGCGGGGGGGCACGCTCATGGGGCGTTCCTCGACCATCCATACACGTCGTAGCAGCCGGTCCAGGCCATCAACGCGCGCGCTCACAGGAAGGACAGGTGTCTCGATGAATTTGACCAAGTACATCCTTAAATCGTGCATCGTGCCGGAAATGGAATCCGACAACAAGGCAGACGCATTGAAAGAGCTGCTCAATCTGCTCTTTGACAAAAAGAAAATGACCAGCCCCGGACCGGCGCTCGACCAGATCCTGGCCCGCGAAGTCACCGAAAGCACGGGCATCGGCAAGGGCATCGCCGTGCCCCATGCCCGCGTGACCGGCATGAAAGGGCTGGCCTGCGCCGTCGGCCGGGTCTCCGAAGGCATGGATTTCCACGCCATCGACCGCAAACCCGTCCACCTCATTTTCCTCATCTGTTACCCCCCCAACGAGCAAACCACCTACCTCAACTTCGTCGCTACGGTCGCCAAGCTCCTGAGCGACCCGCACGACCTGGCGCAGATCATGAACGCCGAAGACGAGGACGAGATCTTCCAGGTGCTGGAGACCTCGTCCGTCCGGTTCTCGGAATCGTCCGAGCAGAACCTGCGCAAGGTGAAGACCGACCCCGCCATCGAACAGGTGCAGAGCGGACACGCCGAGATCATTCTCCTCGCGCGCATGCAGTTGTATGAGGAAATGCTCAACAGCGCCCGTTCCGGAAAGAAACAGATCCGCGAACGGATCGACCACATTCGCGAACTGGTGTCGCCGCGGGTCATTCGCCATTACGACCGATTGAACAAGGCGCGCCCGCCCGCGCTGGTGCCGGTTGAAGGCGACACGTGCCAGGGATGCTTCATGAAACTGCCGTCGCAGTTTGTGCAGCAGGTTCGCCAGGATCCCGAGCACATCCACACGTGTCCCAACTGCAGTCGCTACATTTACGTGGTGTAGAAACAGGCCGGCGTGCGGGATTGCCGGCGGCCCCATGCCGGGTTGGCCGGCGGCGGGCCGGGGCCCGGCGGGCGCAGCACCTGTAGAAAGGACGGCTCTCATGACGCTGAACCCCAAGTATGAGATGCTGGCAAAGCGGGTGGCCTTGTTCAAAGGCATCAGCCCGGAAGACGTGGGCAAGATCATCGCCCGCGGCCTCGTCATGACCATGGAGAAGGGCAACACCATCTTCTACAAGGGCACGACGGGCAACCAGATGTTCGTCATTCTCGCCGGCAAGGTCAGCCTGTTTGACGGCCCGAAACACCTGGCCGACCTGCGTACCGGCGACATGTTCGGCGAGATGGCCCTGATCAACAACGAGCCCCGCAGCGCTACCGCCGTGGCCGCCGAATCCACCCAGCTGTTCATTCTCAGCGAGACGTTCTTCCAGAAGCTGATGACCAAGCGCGTGGCCATCACCATGCTCTTGAACATCATCGGCACGCTGAGCACGCGTCTCCAGGGCATGAACCGGCGGCTGCTGGAGCTGAAACAGGAGAATCCGCCTTCGTAAGCCCGCGTTGACGCGTTCCAGACCGGGCGTTACACTGCTTACGGAGGAGTGCCCATGACCCCGAAAGAGCGTGTGCTGGCCGCGATCAACCACCAGCAGCCGGATCGCGTGCCGATTCAGACCTACCTGACCCCCGAGATCGAGGCGCAGCTGGCAGGCCATCTCGGCAGCGCGGACATTCTGGCGGCACTGGGTGTGGATTTTCGCGGGGTCGGCCCGCGGTTCACCGGGGTGGAGCGGCCCGTGCCCGAAGGGTGCGCCAGCGTCGACGAATGGGGCACCGGCTACATCATGAAAGAATACCCCGGGGGCACGTATCCCGAACCCTTTCACCAGCCCCTGGCGCATCTGGCGTCTCTGGACGACGTGAACGCCTACCCCTGGCCCCGGATAGACGACTACGACTTCTCCGGCCTGCGCGCCCGGTGCGAGGCGGTGTCGGACTACGCCGTCTGCCTCGGCGGCGCCGGGATGCCTGACATCGTCAACGGCGTGGGACGCGGACGCGGCATGGAGCAGGTGCTGCTGGATATCATGACGCAGGACGAGGTGGGGGTCGCGGTCATCGACCGGCGCTGCGATTTCTATTACGACTACTGCCGCCGCGCCCTGGAAACCGCCGGCGACCTGATCGACATTCTCTGTCTGGGCGAAGACTGCGGCAACCAGTTGGGACCGATGTTCGACCCCGTGGTGTTTGACCGCTTTTTCCGGCCGCGCCTGCAGCGGTTCTACGATCTCGGACACGCATTCGGCTGCAAGGTGATGATGCATTCGTGCGGCAGCACGCGCAGACTCATGCCCCGTTTCATCGAAATGGGCCTCGACGTGCTCGACGCGGTACAGCCCGAGCCCGCCGGCATGAACCCCGATGAGGTGAAACGGGAATTCGGCGACAAACTGGCGTTCTGCGGGATGATCAGCACCCAGCATACCCTCCCCCACGGCACCGAAGCCGAGTGCCGGGCCGAAGCCCGCCACCGCATCGACGTCATCGGCAAGGGCGGGGGATACATCTTCAGTCCGGCCCATTGCATCCAGCCGGACACGCCCATCGAGAACGTTCTGGCCATCTACGAAGAAGCCCTCGGCCTGACCGAAGGCGCGTTGCGCGCCGCGGGTCCGGCCCGCGGCACAGGGAAGGAGCAACACCGATGAACGGCCACGAAGAGCAGGTCGCAACGGTTCATCTGGCGCCGGGCAACTGCATTTCCGAGGGGTGGAACCTCGTCAAGGACCAGTACGGCCTTTTCCTGGGCATCACGGTCGTCGCCATGCTCCTCGGAAGCCTGGTTCCGTTCGGGATCATTGCCGGGGCGCTGTATTGCGGCATCTTTATCGCCCTGTTCATGAAAATGCGGGGGGAGCCCGTCGAGTTCAACACCCTGTTCAAGGGATTTGACTATTTTCTCGAAAGCCTGCTCGTGACGCTTCTGGTCATCGCCATAAGCGTGGCGTTCATGGCGCCCATGATGGTGGTCATGTTCGTGACCGTCGCCATAGGCGCCAGCGTCGGAGACAGCACCGATTCCGGGGCGCTGGCCGTCGCCATCATTCTCCCCGTGGGGCTCCTGTTTTTTCTGGCCACGGTTGCGTTCAGCGTGTTCCTGTACGGCTGGATGTTCTTTGCGTATCCGCTGCTCGTGGACCGCAACCTGCAGGCCTGGCCCGCGCTCAAGCTCTCGGCCAGGGCCGTGTGGGCAAACAAATGGGGCGTGTTCGGCCTGATGCTCCTCAACTGGCTCTTGAGCATGGCCGGCGCCCTGCTCTGCTACGTGGGCCTGTTCCTTTACCTCCCCGTGATGTTCGGCTCCTTCGCCGTGGCCTACCGCAGAATATTCCCCGAACTGGCGCCCCCGGACGCCCCGAACGCCTGACACGCGAAACCCCGCCGCTTCGCACATAACTTACAGCGACACAATGAGATAAACCGGCTTCCCCGGCGGCCTCGGCCCTGCCAGGCTCGGACTCCGCGGAAGCGCGGGCGCCCTGGTACCGGAGCGCATCGAGGAACTCCTTCGAGGAAATCCGCTCCAGCTCGATCTGCGCGTCCTTGGGCGAAATGCCGCCGTGCTCGCGCAGGGCCTTGAATCCGGCGGACAGAGGCAGGAAGGCGACCTTGTCGAGCTCGCCCCAACCGAGGACGTCGCGGGCGGCGAACTTGCTGACGGCTTCGACGACGTCGTTGACCCGGTCGGACATGAAATCCGGGATCTGGTCGAGGTCGGCGAGCGCGTCGTCGGCCGCTTCCTTCTGCTTGGCCGTGGAGGAAGCGCTCTCTAAAATCTTCTTCAGGTCGGCCCGCGCGACGGCGAGCCCCTTGGCCAAGGCCGCGATCGTGCCCGGCACGTTGGCGCGCAACGCCTCGGCGGTCACCTCGCCCTTGTCGTCGACGGCCGCCCGCCAGAGCGCGGTCTCCAGGAAGTCCTCCGCGAAATGGTAGCCCCTGGCCCCGGCGGCGCGGTACGGGTTGAACAAGATGCCGCCGGCCCAGGAGGCGGAGCCGGGGGAGTACGAAAAAATCTCCTTGCCGTCCTTGTCCGTCCGGACGCGGATTCCCTGCATGTTGAGCAGGTCGAGGCGGCCGATGCGGCCGAGCTGCTTCTCCAGCGTGTCGCCTTCCTTGCGGTCCTTGGCCATGAGCCCCGAGATGTACCCGGTCTTGGCCAGATGGCGACGCATGGCGGAGAGCGATCCCTCCACCCGGTCGTACTGCGTGAAGCGGACGCGCAAGGGCGTGTCGTTGGTGAAGTCGGACTTCAGGGCCTCGGCGGAAATCAGGCGGCGCGAGGCTTCGATCGGGATTCCGTTGACGGTGCGCGACACGATCTCGTACTGAGTCGTCCGGGCCTTCGAGTCGTACTTGGCGCTCTCGACGGTGAACCTGGCCCCGCCCTTGCGCTCGACCAGGGAGTCGCCGTCCCAGGCCACGCCGCCGGCCTTCTGCAGGTTGCGCACGGCCCGGTAGGGAGCGACGATCTCGTCGACCGTGCCGAAGTCGGCCGAACCCGTCAGGAACGCGGCGGCCTTGATCTTCTCTTCCGTCGACATCGACGCGCCGCCCTCGATCAGGCGGCCCAGCCACCATTCGAGCGATCCGTCGTCCTTTTCCGTGGAGCCCGGGTTGGACTCCTCGTCCAGGTGCATGATGCGCCCGGTCCACTCGGCGTAGGTCAGCGGTTTGACTCCGCGAGCCCGCGCTTCGGAGGCCGACTTGTCGTACTTTTCCTTCTCGTCCAGGTCGAGGGTCTTGTCGACATGGATGTTCTGCTCGACGGCCATCGTCCGGCGCTGCGCGGGGGTGAGCGTCGCGAGCTTCGCCGCCGCCTCGACCGCCTGCAGATAGGCGCCGGGGACGTCGAAGGCGCCCTGCTTGGCGTCCTTGAGCTTCGCGCGAAGGGAGTCCTCTCGGGGTTTGTCCTTGGCGCGCACGGCGGCGGCCAGCTCCAGCGCGTCGGCCAGCAGGGACTCTCCCGCCGGACCGAGAGCGGACGGGTCGCGCAGGCGCACGGTTCCGTCTTCGCCGAGATAAAGCAGGTGCGCCGCGGCCAACGAGGACAGGGTCGCTTCGTCCATGTATTTGGAGGCTTCGGCCTGCGAAACCGATCCGGGGTTCGCTCCCGGCGTGCCGTCGTCCTTGCGCTCCGTGTTCTTGAAGAGGCGGACGATGCCGGAGACGCGCGCCATGTTGACGGCGGCGATCTCGGCGCCGACCCGGCGGGCGTCGGCCTGGACCTTATCGTCGGGCTCTTTGCCCTTGTTGTCCTTGCGCCACTGGTCCAGGTAGCGAGCGCGCTCGCGGTTGCCGACTT
>ENA-UOUL01000668-UOUL01000668.1-bioreactor-metagenome-genome-assembly--contig:-NODE-668-length-57319-cov-5.730198_pt1 | contig 57319 bp, 51 predicted proteins | sample MGYA00249838_ERZ747220 | MGnify/ENA primary metagenome ERZ747220 (study PRJEB28778, sample SAMN05720191) | bioreactor metagenome | isolation source: Anaerobic biogas reactor | place: USA:Washington... | reverse complement strand
GGCCACGGCCAGCACCAGCAGGGCGGGGACCTTGGCGCGGCGCTTGAGGTTTTTGATCAGCAGGTCGTGGCACGAGATATGGGTGGGGCGCTCCAGCTCGATCAGCATGTCCTACGATCTCCTTTGATGTGCTTCGCCGCTTTTGGCGACGCAATGGTCCCCTGCGATGTCTTGGACCTGTAGGGACAATTCATGAATTGCCCCTACAGGGGACGATTCGTGAATCGCTCCCACAAGGCTCGTCTACAATCTCTCCGCCACCCGCAGGCGGGCGCTGCGGCTGCGCGGGTTGCGCTCCTGCTCTTCCGGGCCGGGCATTACCGGCTTTCTCGTTAGGATCCTGACCGTGGCCCGATGGTCGCAGACGCAGGCCGGCAGCTCGGGCGGGCAGATGCAATCCTTGGCCTCGTGGGCCAGGAACTGCTTGACGATGCGGTCCTCGCCGGAATGGAACGAGATCACCGCCAGCCGTCCCCCCGGCGCCAGCACCTCGAGCGCCTGCGGGAGGACCAACTCCAGCGCCTCCAGCTCGCGGTTCACGGCGATGCGCAGCGCCTGAAAGATGCGCGTCGCGGGGTGGATGCGCTCCCGCCGGCCCACGGCCCGCTCCACCAGTTGGGCCAGCTCGCGCGTCGTCGTGACCGGCCGCCGGGCGACGATGGCCCGGGCGATCCGCCGGGAAAAGCGCTCCTCGCCGTAGCGCCAAAAGAGGTCCGCCAGCTCGGCCTCGGGCAGCTCGTTGACCAGCTCGGCGGCGGGCGCGCCCTGGGAGGTGTCGAAGCGCATGTCCAGCGGCCCGTCCTCCTGGAAGGAAAAGCCGCGCGCGGGATCCGCGAGCTGGAAACTGGACAGCCCCAGGTCCAGCAGCACCCCCTCGGCGGGGAAGAAGCCGTGTTGCTGCGCCAGGCTTTTCAGGTGCACAAAGCTCGATGGTACCAGGACGGCGCGCTCGCCGTACGACGCGAGCGCCTCGCGGCCCCGGGCGATGGCCGCCGCGTCGGCGTCCAGCCCCAGCAGACGGCCGCTGGGGGAGGAGGCCGCCAAGAGGCCGGCGGAGTGGCCCGCGCCGCCCAGGGTGCCGTCCACGTACCGGCCGCCGGGGCGGGGCTGCAACCACTGCATGATCTCGTCATAAAGTACGGCAATGTGCATGGCTGGACCGTTCTGCTCGCGCCGCGCGATTTGCCGGAGCCGCGAAAAGGGCTAGAATCAGGGCCGCCCGCTAGAGCGAGCGAAAGAGCTCGGTGATCTGGCTCGCCGTCGAGACGCTGTCTTGCTCGGCGGTGGCCAAGGCCTCGCGCCACCGCTCGCTGTTCCAGATCTCGAGCCAGGAGAGCGAGCCGGTGATCACGGCGTCGGTTTCGATCTGGGCGTATTCGCGCAGATAAGCGGGCAGCAGGATGCGGCCCTGTTTGTCGGGCTGGCTGGGGCTGGCCCCAGACACGAAATGGCGGATGAACTTGCGGACGTTGAGGTCCGTGAGCGGCATCTCTTTGATCTTGGCGACCACCTTGTCCCATTCCTCCTGAGGGTAGAGGAAGAGGCAGCCATCGAGGCCGCGGGTGACCACCACGCCACGCTCCAGCTCCGGGCGGAAACTGGCGGGCAGGGTGATGCGGCCTTTATCATCGATGGTGTGCTGGTATTCGCCGGTGAAACTGTGCTCCACGCGAGATGTCCGTTCTTGAGGGCCGGAGGGCAGGTCAGGCGCCCCACAACGGGGGCAGGCCGCGCCATTGGGCCCCACTTTCCTCCACATTTCACCACATTATACACCAGAAGCGTCTCTTTGTAAAGGGGCGTTTTAAGATTTTGGCGCACCAATTTCGGGTTCATGGCGTCTTTCGCGTGCGGCGTTGGTTGGATGGGTGACGGTCTGTAGGGCAATTCACGAATTGCCCCTACAGCGGGGCGGTCCATGAATTGCCTCAACAGCAATTCAGGAACTGCCCTCACGGATGCCTGGCGTTCGGGGGGAGGGCGCGCGGCGAGGTCGGGCGAGCCCGCAGGGCGAGGCGAGGCGTCCGTCAGGCTGTGGCGCCCGACGGGTCGCCGAAGCGGCCTGGCCGGGCATCCCCCCAGTTCCCTCTGCTGCCCGGCTGGCGGCCTCGAAAGCTATATCAGTTGTTGTAAGGCAATTATACATCAGTTGCTTGCAATCTGGCGCAAGAGATACGTCAAGATGTCGTCAATTTTGCACTGAGGGAGGGGGCATGTCGTTGTTGCGCGCGTTGGTCCTGGGCGTCCTGCAGGGCGCCACCGAGTTTGCGCCGGTCTCGAGCTCTGGCCACCTGGTGCTGGTCCCGTGGCTGCTGGGGTGGGAAAACCCCGGGCTCACGTTCGACGTGGTGGTCCACCTGGGGACGCTGTTGGCGGTGCTGGCGGTCTTTTGGCGAGACGTGATCCGCCTGGTGGCGGCCTGGTTCCGCAGCCTGCGCGGCGGAGAGGTGGGGACGGACGCCAAGATCGCCTGGTTCATCATCATCGGCTCGATCCCGGCGGCGATCCTGGGCTTCCTCTTTGAGGACGTCCTGGAGCAGGCCTTCGCGGCGCCGCGGTGGGTGGCCGCCTTTTTGCTGGTAACCGGCGTGATCCTCGCGCTCAGCGAGGCGGCCGGGCGGCGGACCCGCGGCTTTCCTGCCATGCGCTGGCTCGATGCGCTGTTGATCGGGCTGGCCCAGGCGGTGGCCATGCTCCCCGGCGTCTCGCGCAGCGGCTCCACCATCGCGGCGGGGCTGGGGCGCAACCTGGAGCGGGACGTGGCGGCGCGCTTTTCCTTCCTGCTGGCGATCCCGGTGGTGGCCGGGGCGGGGCTTTTCACCTTGCTGGACTGGGCCGAGGCACCGGGGCTGAACGGCGCCTCCGCCGGGGCGCTGGCGGTCGGGTTCCTGGCGGCGGCGGTCAGCGGCTACGTTTGCATCCGCTTCTTGTTGAGCTATTTGCGGCGGCATAGCCTGCTTCCCTTTGCCATCTATTGCTGGGCGTTCGGCCTGCTGGCGCTGCTGGCGGGCTGGCTGGGCTGGCGCGCGTGATGAGGCGGCGGGGGCGCGGGGGGCGGTGGCGGGCCGCGACGCTGGCGCTTGTGGCGGCGGCGTTGCTGGCGGCCGCTTTGGCTGCCTGCGCCGACGTCGCCCCCACGCCCGCGCCGACGCCGACGCCCACGCCGCGCCCCGCGCTGGTGCGGCTGGCCGGGGATACTTCCATGCATCCCGTGGCCCTGTCGCTGATCGCGGGGCAGGCGGCGGCGGACCCGGAGGGGGCCCTCTATACCCTGGACGAATCCAGCTCGCGCGACGGGCTGGCCGAGGTGCGGGAGGGCCGGGCCGAGATCGGGCTGGTGGCGCGGGATCTGGACGCCGCGGCGCTGGCGGGGGAGGGGCTGCTGGCGGTCCCCATCGCCCTGGATGGGCTGGTGGTGGTCGTGCACCAGGCCAACCCGGCGTCGGCGCTCTCCATGGACGAGCTGCGGCGGCTTTACGCGGGGCGCTGGTACAACTGGTCGGCGGTGGGCGGGCTGGACCAGGAGGTGCAGCTCGTGGCGCGCGAGGAGGGCTCGGACGCGCGGCGGGTCTTTGACGCCAAGGCGCTGCAGGGCGAGCCGCTGACGCGCAACGCGCTGGCGCTCCCCACCGGCGAGGCCGTGGCCGAGTACGTGGCGACGCATCCGGAGGCGGTGGGGTATGTGGCGCTCAATGGGCTGCGGCCGGGGATCAAGGGGCTGCTGTTGCAGGGGGTGCCGCCGGACGACGCCTCCATCCGCGGCGGCGCCTATCCCCTGACGCGCCCGCTCTATCTGGTGATCCGGGGCGACGCGGGGGAGGCGGTCAAGGCGCTGGTGAGCTATGCCGTCGGCGCGGAGGGCCAGCGCATCATCGGCGGCCACCACGTGCCGCTGTACCAAGCGGGGGATCAAGGGCTGTAGGGGCAATTCATGAATGCCCCTACAGAACTGCCCCTATTGCTTGCCAAAACGCAGGCGGAGCAGGGTGGTCAGCGCCGGCAGGCCGTCGCGCCAGGGGTTGAGCTTTTTGGCGACGCGGGGCGCGTACGAGATGGGCACCTCGACGATCCGGCAGCCGCGCAGCAGCAGCTTGGCCGTGATCTCGGGCTCGATCTGGAAGCGGTCGGCTTTCAAATCCAGCGCGCGCATGACCTCGGTGGGGACCACCTTGTAGCAGGTCTCCATGTCCGTGAGGCGCGAGCCGTAGAGCACGTTGGTGACCCCGGTGAGGAACTTGTTGCCCCAGCGCATCATCCGCTTCTGGTCGCTGAGGTCGCGGGCGCCATAGACCACATCGGCCTCGCCGCGAGCCAGGGGCGCCAGGAGCTTGGGGTAATCGGCGGGGTCGTATTCCAGGTCGGCGTCCTGGATCAGCACGACGTCGCCGGTGGCCTGCGCCAGCGCCGTGCGGATGCCGGAGCCTTTGCCGCGGTTCTGGGGGTGGCGGAAGAGCCGCAGCTCGGGGATCTGGGCCGCATTGACCACGGCCCACGAGCCATCGGTGGAGCAATCGTCCACCAGGATGATCTCTTTGTCCATGGGCACCGCCGCCACGCGCCGGAGCAGCTCGGCGATCAGGCCCTCCTCGTTGTAGACGGGGATCAATACGGATAGCTTCATCTGGCCCCTCGGCTGTTGTGCGGAGACGGCTCCCTATTCGTCGCTGACGTCCCGGCGCCCGACTAGGCCCATCCACCGCAGCACGGCATTGTTCAGGCCGGGGGTGAGGTTCTGGTCGTTGGCCTCGTTCTCCAGGGCCGCGAGCCGCAGCTCTTCCACCGCGTCCTGCAGCTCCTCGATCCGGTCCGCGTCGAAATAGGCCGGAGGGTCGTCAATGGCCCGCTCCAGCGCAAAGCTAAAGGCGGCCAGCATCTGGTCGAATTCGTGCGTCGTCATAGCAGCCATTGGCGGCGTACACCCTCCTGTGACAGTGGAGGCGATTATATGCCCGATCCCCCCGCTTGTCAACTCTCCCAGTGGCCCGTCCCCAGTATACCGCGGGGCGCGCGCCGCCGCTATGGGCCAATGGTCCCGGTTTGACACCCCCTGCCCATGCGCCGTATACTCGGGGCGCCCTTTGGCCGGCTCAGGGCAACGGATGGGCCGACCAAGCATGCGGAGCGCGGCGCCGAGCGCCGCAGTCAAGGCATGCGCCCGCCGCAAGATGACCTCAACCCTATCCCAGCAGGAGGACGAGATGGAGTTCCAAGCGTTGATCCGCGCCCGCTATAGCTGCCGCGCCTACAAGCCCGATCCGGTGCCGGAGGAGGCGCTCAAGCGCGTCTTGCAGGCGGCGATCCTGGCCCCCACCGCGGCCAACCGGCAGCCCTTCCGCCTGATCGTGCTGCGCACGGCGGGGCGGGAGGCCGAGCTGAGGCGCATCTACAAAGCCGACTGGCTGGCCCAGGCGCCGCTGGTGGTCTGCGCCTGCGGCATCCCGGTGGAGACGTGGGTGCGGATGGATGGCAAGAACTATAACGATGTGGATGTGGCCATCGCCATGGACCATCTGATCCTGGCGGCGGCCAATGAGGGGCTGGGCACCTGCTGGATCGGCGCCTTTGACCCGGCGGCGGCCCGCGAGGTGCTGGGGTTGCCCGAGGGGGTGGAGCCCATCGCCCTCACGCCGCTGGGCTACCCCGCCGACGCGCCGCGCGCCAAGCGCCGCAAGTCCATGGACGAGCTGGTCAAGTGGGAGCGGTGGTCGTAGGGGCGAACCTCATGTTCGCACCAGTCAGGACGACGGAGCGGCTGGTAGGGGCGAACCTTGTGTTCGCCCGCCTGTCGGGAGCGGAACCGGCCTGTAGGGGCAATTCATGAATTGCCCCCACAGGCGGGCGAACACAAGGTTCGCCCCAACAAGGTTGTCGCGAGGCTGCGCAATCCAGAGGATTGCGCCACGGTTGCGCCAGGGCAGGAGCGACTGAAGTCGCTACTACATATGAGACGTTGGGCGATTAGCGATCCGCGCCTCGCCCTTATGCCGCCGCCCACATCTTGCGGAGGAAGGCGAGCCCGTCGGCGACTTCCTGGCCGTATTGCTCGAAATGCCAGTTGCCTTCCATGGAGATGCGCGCGTTGTAGCCGGTCTGCTTCAGGTATTTCATGAACCCGGCATAGTCATACGTGCCCGAGCCGGGGCGAAAGCGCCCGGTGTCGGCGACGTGGACGTGCCGCAACAGCGGGGCGATCTCGAGCAGGTTGGTCAGCGGCTCGTCCAGCTCGGCCATGTGGTAAAAGTCGGCCAGCACGCAGATATTGGGGTGGTTGACTTCTTGGGCGAGGCGGTAGCCCTCGGTGGTATAGTTCACGATGTTGCTTTCCTGGCGGCGGAGCGGCTCGATGACGATGGTCACGCCCACCTTGGCCGCCTCCTCGCCGACGATGCGGAAGGCCTGCCGCAGTTGCCCCCAGGCCTCGTCCCAGGAAAAGCCGTCGGGGACGTTGCGGGCGCCGCCGCTGCCGATGACCATGGACTGGCCGCCCACCTGGGCGCAGCGCTGCACCGCCACCGCCGAATAGCGGCGCACCAGCTCCCAATCCACGTTGGGGCCGGTGATCCGCACGGTGCCGGGGAAGAACAGGTTGAACGCCTCAGGCCGCACCGCCAGCGCCTCGATCTTGGCGCGCACCGGCGCAAAGGTCGCCTCCGGCTCCAGGGGCATCAGCGTGTTGCTGACACCCATCTCCACATAGTCGATCCCCGCCTCGATGGCCACGGGGATGCGGTCAAAACTCGCATCGCAGACGCCGAATTTCATGGTTAAGTCCTTTCCTTTGCTTGCTGGCGGTCCTATTGGCGGGCCCTGGAATACAGCGCCTTGCTCAGCCGCCCGTCGTAGTCGCCGTGCGAGTCCTCCGCCGCCACGGGGAACTTGATGGGCAGGTGGTCGCGCTGGCTGCGATAGATGGCGGTAAAGATCTCCACCGAGACGCGGCCCTGCTCGCCGGTCACCATTGGCTCGCGGCCCGCTTGCAGCGCCTGGAGGAATTCCTCGATCTGGCGCTCGTGGAAATAGTTCATCACGTCCACCCGCGCGCCCAGCGCCCGGTCCTCGGCCTGCCACTGCTCCAGCAGGTGCTCCTCCCCCGCCACGTTCCAGAGATAGTTGATCGGCGGGTCCACGTTGGTGCTCACGCCCGAGATAAAGATGTTGCCGCCGTCGGTCTGCACGCCGACGGAGGCGCCGTTGCTGCCGTGGATCTGCACGCGGCCATAGAGCCCCGGGTTCTGCGAGTTGCTGACCACGATGTTGCCCACGGCGCCGCTCTTGAAGCGGATCACGGCGATGGCGGTGTCCTCGACCTCGACGAAGGGGTGGTTAAAGTTGTCCCAATAGCCGTAGAGCTCCTCGATGGGGCCCATCAGCCATTGCAGGATGTCCAACTGGTGCGGGGTCTGGTTCACCAGCACGCCGCCGCCCTCGGTGTCCCACTTGCCGCGCCAGGGGTCCATCTGGTAATAGGACTCGCTGCGCCAGCCTTGCACGGTGAGGATGCCGAGGATCGGCTGGCCGAGCTTGCCGTCCTGGATCGCCCGCCAGATGCGCTGGGTGCCGGGGTAAAAGCGGCGCTGGCTGACCAGGCCCAAGCGGGTGCCGGCGGCCCGGTGGGCGCCGATGGCCAGGTCGCAATCGCGGAGGCTGGCGGCCAGGGGCTTTTCCACCAGGGCGTGGACGCCGGCCTGGGCGGCCATCACGGCATAGGGCGCGTGCAGCGGGTGCGGCGTGCAGATCGAGACCATCCGCACCTCGCCGCTGGCGAGCATGGCCTCGGGATCGGAGTAGGCCTTGCAGCCGAACTTGGCGGCAAAGCTCTCGGCGCGGGCGGCGTCGGCGTCGCAGACGGCGACGAGGCGCGATTGCGGCAGCGCGCTGAGCGCCAGCGCGTGGGTCATCCCCACCTTGCCGCAGCCGATGAGGGCGGTAGCGATTCGATCCATGGATCCTCCTTGGATGATCATATATGATTCGTCAGTGAATGGGAGCAAGGCGCGTACCACATATCGCAGATCGCGTATCGCATATCGTAGGATAGGAGCGAGCTGCGTCCAGCGATGAGCGATCTGCGATATGCGATTTGCGATAGGCGCTACAACATCCCGCGCAGCGCCGCCTCGATATCGGCCAGCGGCAGCAGATGCGGGTCAGGCTCGGCGCGGCGCTTGGCCTCCACGACGCCCTGCTTCAGGTTGCGCGCGCTGACGGTGAGCCGCAGCGGCAGCCCGATCAGGTCGGCGTCGTTGAACTTGACCCCCGCCGATTCGTCGCGGTCGTCGAAAAGCACCTCGTAGCCGGCCTTGGCCAGCCGGGCATAGAGCTCCTCCGCCGCGGCGTGGACCTCGGGCGCGGCGCCCAGGTGCAGCAGGTGCACCTGGTAGGGCGCCAGGGCCGCGGGCCAGAGGATGCCCTTGTCGTCGTGGTGCTGCTCCACTGCCGAGGCCATCAGCCGCCCGGCGCCGATGCCGTAGGAGCCCATCACGATGGGGCGGCTCTCGCCCTGGGCGTCCAAAAAGGCCGCGCCCACGGGGGCGCTGTAGCGCGTCCCCAGCTTGAAGCAGTGCCCCACCTCGATGCCGCGGGTAGCCATGAGCGGCGCGCCGCAGTGCGGGCAGGGGTCGCCGCCGCGGGCCAGGGCGATATCGGCGACCACGTCGGCGGAAAAGTCGCGCGGATAGTTGGCGTTTAGAAGGTGATAACCGGGCCGGTTCGCCCCCGCCACCAGGTTGCGCGCGCCGAGCAGCGACCGGTCGGCCACCACGGTGACGCCGCGGACGCCGATGGGCGAGGCATACCCCGCCACGATCCCCGCGCGGGCCAGCGCCTCCTCCCCGGCCGGGGCCAGCGCCGCGCCGCCCAGGGCGTTGGCGAGCTTGACCTCGTTCACCTCCAGGTCGCCGCGGATGGCGGCAAAGACCAGCGAGCCGTCCTCGCGCTGGAAAAAGACCGCCTTGCAGGTCTGGCGCTGGGGCACGCCGACGTAGGCCGCCACGGCCTCGATGGTCTTGCAGTCCGGCGTCGCCACCTCGGCGATGGGGCGCTCGGGCGCGTCGGACGGCGGGTCGGGGCGGAGCTCGGCGCGCTCGGCGTTGGCGGCATAGCCGCAGCTCGGGCACAGGATCAGCACGTCCTCGCCCATGGGCGATTCGACCATGAACTCGTGGGAGGTCGCGCCGCCCATCATCCCCGTGTCGGCCTGGACGACGATCACGCGCAGGCCGCAGCGGGCGAAAATGCGCAGGTAGGCGCGGTAGACCGCCTCGTAGGCGGCGTCCAGCCCGGCCTCGTCGGCGTCCAGGCTGTAGGCGTCCTTCATGGTGAACTCGCGGACGCGAATCAGGCCGCCGCGGGGGCGCGGCTCGTCGCGCAGCTTGGTCTGGATGTGGTAGACCAGCCGCGGCAGGTCGCGGTAGGAGCTGATCTCGCTGGCGGCGAGCTGCGCCAGGACCTCCTCGTGGGTCATGGCCAGCGCCAGGTCGCGCTGGTTGCGGTCCTTCAGGCGAAAGAGCGCCGGGCCGGGGGCGGGGGCTTGCCAGCGGCCGGTGGCCTGCCAGATCTCCGCCGGGTTGAGCACCGGCATGAGCAGCTCCTGGGCGCCGATGGCCTCCATCTCTTCCCGCATGATCACCTCGATCTTGCGCAACACGCGCCAGCCCAGCGGCAGGTAGGAAAAGATGCCCGAGGCGAGCGGGCGGACCATGGCCGCGCGCAACAATAGTTGGTGGCTGGCCAGGTCGGCCTCGGCGGGCGTCTCGCGCAGGGTGCGGCCGAACAGGTTGGATAGGCGCATGATGGGGACCTCCACGGGCAGGCGCTCGGACACGGATATTATACCCTGGTTCGGGGGTGGGGCAAAAGGGAACGGGTTGCCGGGGCCAAGTTGCCTGTCGAACGTCCAAGGTCGAAAGTCAAAAGTCGAAGGTCAGAGGGCGGAGGTCAGCCGCTGGACGATCCGGAGGTCGTGACGGCTCTAGCTGTTTCGGACGCGCTGCGCCTCGGTGCACCTAGAGCAGCCAGAGCGTCACCGCCCCGGCGGCCATGGCCAGATATGGCGCGAGGTGGTGCAGCGCGCGGACGATCTCGGGCGCGGGCTTGGCCAGGCTGAGAACCGCGCCGGTGGCAAAGAGGCCGACGACGCACAGCGCCGTGACCACGGCGGCGGCCCAGGCCCCCGCGCTCAAGGGGGCGGACTGGCCGGCGCGATAGACGTGGATGCCAACCAGGGCCGCCGCCGCCAACGCCAGCAGCTTGTGGGCGTTGAACAAGAGGCCGGGGTAGGGCTTGCCGGCGCGGGTGAGCCGGTAGCCGAGGATGAAGACGACCAGGATGGCCAGCGCCGCGCCGATGATGCGCAGTTGTTGCGGATTCATGGTACTCCTCTCCCTTTACATCCCATGGTACCCCGTGTTGTTATACAGCGTCGGGATCGCCAGCGGGCGGGCGTTGGCATAGATGCGCAGCCCGCGCCACCCCGCCAGCACGACCTCCTCGCGGCTGTCGCCCCAGACGTCGGCGTGGGAGCAGAGGTGGATGCCGGGGTTGCCGTTGTAGCTGCCGCAGACCTCGGGGGGGACCGCCAGCTCGTCCACGATCTCGCCGGCGCCGTCATAGATCGCCACGGGGTTCCCCGCGCCCCGCTCATAGACCATGATCTCCTGCAAGTCGCCGCCGCTCCAGCGGATGGGCAGCGCCGCCGAGATCCAGCCGCCCTGGGGCTGGCGCCGCTGCCAGATCTCGCGGCCGGTGGCCAGGTCGTAGAGGTAGAGGTCGGCGGACTTGCCCTCGGGCGTGCGCGGGTAGCCCCGGTCAATCACGGCCACCTGCAAGGGCGAGTCGGCGCGGTAGCGGCCCACCACCACGTGCTGGGCCTCGTGCAGGGGATAGTGCCAAAGCTCCTCGCCGTCCAGCGCCAGGCAATGGACGCCGCCGTTGCCAAAGAGCAGCCGCCACTCGCCATCGGGGAGCCGGGCGATGTAGCAGGCGTCCTGATGGTTGTCGCCCCAGTCGTGCTGAAAGAGGACGCGCCCGTCGTGGTCGATCAGCGCATAGCCGACGAACACCTCGTCGCGGCCGTCGCCGTCCACGTCGGCGATGGCGGGATAATGGCCCGGCGAGCCCGCCCAATGCCAGAGCACCTCACCGGCGTGGGAGACGCCCCACATGTTCCAGTAGCGATCCTTGACCACCAAATCCTCGCGGCGGCCCCGGCCGGTCAGGTCGGCAAAGAGGAACGAGTCGTCGGCGGGGGCGGGAAGGGGGATGGCCGCCTTCTGGCGGCCGGTCAGCCCATCCAGCACCACCATGGTCGCCCGCCCCTCGTAGCGGAACGCCCGCTCGCGAATCCGCTGGGCGCCGCGGACCTCGGGCTCGGCGTAGGTCGCCTGGCGGACGTAGAGCACCTCGTTGACGCCGTCGCCGTCCCAGTCGTAGAGCTGCACCGGCAGGTCGGAATAGATGTGGCCGTTATCCGCCGAGGGCTGGCCGACCTGCCAGAGCACCTGGCCGTGGATCGTCGCCGCGGTGAGGCAGCTAATCTCGCGGGGGCCGTAGAGGCTCTGGGTAAAGAGGAGATCGGGCGCGCCGTCGCCGTTCAGGTCGCCGAGGCGCACCGTCTCGGAGTAGAAATCGCCGCCGTCCAGCGCGCTGACCAGGTGTACCGACATGGAAGCCTCCTCGCAAGGGATGAGATCATGCTTCGACAAGCTCAGCATGCGTTGACAAGCTCAGCATGCTTGCTTAGCGCCCTTTCTGGCGGATAAAGGCGCTGACATCCACATTATACACCAGCTCTTCCAGGTCGAAATACGCCCAGGGCTGGCCCTGGTCCAGCCACATCACCGAGCCGCTGGCGCGGACGGGGGGCTCCGCCGCGGGCTGCCCCAGGTCGCCGCGCACGATCCAGAGGATCTTGGACTTGCCCATGCCAGGGTCGCGGTAGCGCATCGCCTCCATCAGGTCGATGAGGCCCGTCTGGGGGTTGAAGCGCACCACGAAATGCTCCTCGCCCTTTTCGTAGGGCACGTAGAGCAGCGCCGTCTGCTGGTCCACCGGCTCCCAACGGGCGCGCGGGTCGGTGAGCCAGAGCGAGGGGAACCAGAGGGCCTCGGCCCACAGCGTGAGGTTGGCGCCCTGGTTGACGTTCACATCGTCGTGGTAGCCGGCGACGGGGGTCTCGAAAAAGCTCTCGCCGTCGAGATATCCCTCGTTCACCCGGAACACCGGGATGCCAAAGAGGGTCGCCTCAAAGTAATGGCGAAAGCCCTGGCCCGCGTCATGCACAAAGACAAAGCGCGCTGGGACCGGGATGCCCAGGAACGGCTTCATCGTCCCCCGCCCCTGGATGACCGCGGTCTCGATCACGGGGATCTCGGCGCCATAGAGGGTCCGGTAGAAGCGCTCCACCGGCGCCGGGAGCCCGGCGGGGAGCGGCATGGTCCGCGGCGGCGCGCCCGCGTCCGGATAGGCGGGAAAGGCCGCTGGCTGGACCTGCAGGCCCAGCCAGCCCAGCGCGCCAACGGCGACCATGGCGCCCACGATGATGAGGAGTGCGTTGCGAGCAGCGATCATGTCATCCTCCCAGAAAGCTTGTTCGGACCTACCACACGCCGGGCGCGAGGCGATAGCGCACCCGCGCGGCGTATTCGGCATAGCCGGGCAGCTCGGCCCGCAAGGTGGCGTCCTCCCGGGCGGTGCGATAGGCCAGCACGGCGCTGGCGAGCGCTCCGGGGATCAGCGCCCAGAGCGAGCCCAGGAGAAAGGGCGCCGCCAGGTGGAAGAGGATCGTCCCCACATAGCCGGGGTGCCGGACGAAGCGGTAGGGCCCGCCGCTGACCACCCGCTGGCCGCGGTCCTCCTGGATGCGCACCGTGGCGACGAAAAAGGCGTTCGCCGCCATGGCCCAGACCAACAGGACATCATAGCCGATGATGGCCACGGCCAGCCCGGCGAGCTGGACGCCCAACGGCAGCGGCCCCGTCCAGCCCCAGCGCACGTCGAGGCAGGCGACGACGTACTCGGCCACCATAAAGAGGCCCATCAGCGCCAGCAGCGCCTTGTCCCAGGCTTTCGTGCCGGGGTGCGGGCGGGCGCGCTCGGCCAGCATCTCGGGGTGGCGCGGCAGGATCAGGATGCCCGTGGCCACCGACCAGACGATATAGATGGCCGACATGGCCCAGCCGGCCCACCAGTCCCAGCGCCCCACCAGGCCAAAGAGCAGGGCGATGAGAAAGAGGTTGCCAAAGGTCTCTTTCCGCAGCCAGCGCAGCGCGCCGCGGCGGATAGCCTTTTCTTGGGAAGGCGCGGTCATGGTTCCCCTCCGATCCTGTGCGCGAACAGATGCTACAACCAGTATACGGAGTCGCCCGCGCGCGGGTTACAGCGGCGCGCCGGTTGCCAGATGCGCCAATGGCGCTACAATAGGCGAAGGATCATGGACGCAGATCGAGAGGATCATCAGGATTTCATGTCCGATCCTCGCGATCCGCCCGGCATCCCATGCCGTCGAATCTGCGTCCCATCTCTCCGGGGAGGACCGCCATGCGTATTGACGCCATCGACATCTATCGCGTCCAGATGCCCCTGGTCTATCCCTTCCGCACCGCCTATGGCGATGCGGACACCATCGGCTCGGTGCTGGTGCGGCTGCGCTCCGGCGGCCTGGTCGGCTGGGGCGAGGGGACGTCGTGGACCGCGCCCAACTATTCGCCCGAGTGCGCCGCCGCCCAGTTCATCGTCTCCCGCGAGTTCGTCGCGCCGCTGTTGCTGGGGCAGGAGGTCGGCGCCGGGGCCGAGCTGCAGGAGCGGCTCGCCAGCATCAAGGGCAACTATTTCGCCAAGGCCGCTTTCGATATGGCCTGGTGGGACCTCCACGCCCGCTCGCTGGGCCAGCCGCTCTGGCGGGTCATCGGCGGCAAAAGCCCGGTGGTCACCTCCGGCGCCGATTTCGGCGTGATGGAGAGCGTGGAGCTGCTCATCCACACCATCGGCGTCGCCGTGCGGCAGGGGTACAAGAGAGTCAAGCTCAAGTTCCGCCCCGGCTGGGACGTGGGGATGGTGGCGGCGGTGCGGGCGGCCTTTCCCGACACGACCTTTCACGTGGACTGCAACAGCGCCTACACCCTGGCCGACGCGCCGATGTTCAAGGAGCTGGACCGCTACGGCTTGGCGATGATCGAGCAGCCGCTGGCCCACGACGACCTGATTGACCACGCGGCGCTGCAGGCCCAGCTCGCCACGCCCATCTGCCTGGACGAGTCCATCACCTCGGCGCACAAGGCCCGCAAGGCGATCCAGATCGGCGCCTGCCGCTGGATCAACGTCAAGCCGCCGCGGGTGGGCGGGCTGACCAACGCCCTGGCCATCCACGACCTCTGCCAGTCGGCGGGGATCCCCTGCTGGGTGGGGGGGATGCTCGAATCGGCGGTGGGGGTGGCCCACTGCCTGGCGCTGGCGACGCTGCCCAATTTCAGCTATCCCGCCGACATCTTTCCCAGCGAGCGCTTTTTCCGGCGCGACCTGGGCGTCCCGGCCATGGCCCACTCGGGGCCGTCCGAGTTCACCGCCAGCAGCGCGCCGGGGATCGGCGTGGCGCCCGATCCCGAGATGCTGGAGAGATTGACCATCGAGCGGGCGGCGCTGGCCGCTTGACGGATTAAACCACGAAACACACCAAATACACGAAATGGGAAGCGGCAATTTCCTCTTTTCGTGTGGTTCGTCCTTTTCGTGGTTCCATCTCCTGGTTTTTGCAGTGCAGCCGTTCGCGTATTTCGTGGTTGCAGTCCCAACCCTTGAGGAGGAGCGATGACCGCATTCACCTACATCGACCTGGAAAAGCCGGAGGGGCGCGGGGCCACCCGCTGGGTGCAGCCGCCGCAGGTGGTCTATTTCGTGACCACCATCGATGGCAAGGGCAACACCAACTCTACACCGGTGACCATGGGCACGTGCGTGGGGCCGACGCGCCATTACGCCTTTGCCCTTTCCCAGTTGCCCGGGCTGGGCCCCAAGCAGGCCCGCGCCAACCTGGCCGAGAACCCCGAATGCGTCATCAGCTATGTGGGGTACGACCTGCTGCGCGAGAGCTGGATCGCCGGCATGCCCATCCCCCAGGGGATCAGCGAGCTGGACGTGACCGGGCTGACCCCACTGCCCTCGCGCAAGGTCAAGCCCTGCGGCATCCAAGAGTGCGCCGTCAACCTGGAGTGCAAGGTGGTGACCACGGTGGCGATGCCGCCGCACCACATCCTCTACGTCTGCGACGTGGTGGGGGCGCAGGTGAACGCCGAGGTGGCCGCGCGGGACAAGCCCGACTGGGGCGGCATGGGCGTGCTGGCCATCGACCCGGTGCTGGAGGTGCTGGTGGGCCCGGGCGAGAGCGGCAACTGCCGGCTCTACTATGCCCGCATGGACATGGAGAGCGTCGAAAAGGGGCCGGAGGACATCGGCTGCCAGGGGAACACCTGGATCGGCACCTTTGAGCAGTGGATCGCCGGGGAGCAGGCTCGCGGCAAGCTGACCGACGTGCAGCGCGACGAGGTCATGGCGCTGCGGGAGCTGTGGGAGGCCAACCCCGACCCCGTGGCCAACGCCGAGGTCAAGGCGCGGCTGACCGCCTGGCTCAAGCGGATCGCGGAAAAACCCTAGGACGCGGATTCTCAGGATCGCACGGATCAGGAACAAGAGATCCTTTCGATCCTCTCGATCTGCGTCCCATCTCTCTAAGGAGCTGGCCCCATGATCGTCAAGACGGTGGTGGTGACCGACCTGTCCACCAATTGCTACCTGATCGGCTGCGAGCGGACGCGCCAGGGCGCGGTGATCGACCCTGGCGGCGACGCGGACGAGATACTGGCGGCCATCCGCGCCGCCGGGCTGGAGATCGCCCTAATCATCAACACCCACGGCCACGCCGACCACATCGGCGCCAACGGGGCGATCCGGGCGGCGACGGGGGCGCGGCTGCTGGTCCACGCGCTGGACGCGCCGATGCTGACCGACCCGCAGCTCAGCCTGGGGTGGTTCATCGGCCAAGAGTCGGCGGGCCCCGCGGCGGACGGGACGCTGGCGGACGGCGACGAGCTGGCGCTGGGCGACTTGCGGCTGGCGGTGCTGCACGTCCCCGGCCACACGCCGGGCGGCATCGCGCTGCTGGCGGCGGGGGAGGGCCGGCTTTTCGCGGGCGACACGCTCTTTCAGGGGAGCATCGGCCGCAGCGATTTCCCCGGCGGCGACCACCAGCAGCTCATCCGCAGCATCGTCGAGCGGCTGCTCCCGCTGGCGGACGGGGTGCGGGTCTATCCCGGCCACGGCCCCGCCACCACCATCGGCCAGGAGCGGCGGCTTAACCCCTGGCTGCGGCGCGAGGCGGGGTAGGGGCGGAATTTCCCGTATTGACATTTGGCGCGGATGGCGTATAATGATATAAACGTTTATATAAACGTTTATGGGGATCGCCATACCCCAGGCCCCGAGGCCGGGCGGACGGTGACAGGATGTCGCCAGAGAGACTCAAGAAACCTACCATGAACGATGTGGCGGACCGCGCGGGCGTCTCCGTCTTTACCGTCTCCCGCGTGGTCAATAACGCGGGCTTTGTCCGCGACGATACCCGCCAGCGCGTCGAGACGGCCATCGCCGAGCTGGGCTACGTCCCCAGCGCGGTGGCCCGCCGCCTCCGCTCCAGCCAATACCACGCCATCGGCCTGCTCATGTCCGACATCTCGAACCCCGTCTGGATGGCCACCATCGCCGGCATCCAGTCCTATTTCAGCGACAAGGACATCGGCCTGGTGCTGGGCAACGACCGCTCCGACCTGGACGAGGAGCGCCGCCAGCTCAAGATCGCCTTCTCCCAGGGGGTGGACGGCATCATTATCATCCCCCTGCGCGACGAGAGCCGCGCCGTGGTGGAAGAGATCGTCCGCCGCGGGGTGCCCTGCGTGGTGCTGGCCCGCAGCGGCGATTACGGCGTGGACCAGGTCCATGCCGACTATCGCGCCGGGGCCTACACGCTGACCCAGCACCTGCTGGCCGAGGGGCACCGGCGTATCGCCCTGCTCAACGGCCCCCGCAACCTCTCTGTGGCGCGGGAGCGGCTCTCCGGCTACCTCGCCGCCCTGACCGAGGCGGGGATCCTGCCCGACGAGAGCCTGATCAGTTGGGGGCCCTATACCGTGGCCGCCGGCGCGGAGCGGGCGCACGAGATCCTGCTGACCTGCCCCGACCTGCCCACGGCGCTCATGGCCGGCAACAACTCGATCGCCTTGGGCATCCTGGAGGCGCTGGGCGAGCACGCACTGGAGGTCCCCGACGACATGGCGGTGGCCTGTTTCAGCGGCACGCCGACGCTCTATTCCTTCCTGACGGTGATGGATGCGCCGCACGTCGAGATGGGCCGCCTGGCCGCCGAGATGCTCTACGAGCGGATGCAGGGCTACGATGGCGCGCCGCGGGTCCACGTGCTCCCCGAGGAAATGCGCGTGCGCCCGTCGTCCAGCAACGTGAGCACGTCCAGCAAGCTGAACTCGCGGCGGACCTGGGTTCTGGGCCGCCTGGATGACTAGTCACTTCTGAGGGAGGCAGTCATGGTCAAGGTGAGGGTTGGGTTCATCGGGCTCTTTGGCATCGCGAACCACCATCTGCGGGAGGTCAAGGCGACGCCCGAGCTGGAGCTGGGCGCCGTCTGCGACATCAACGAGACGCTGGCCTCCTCCTGGTCGGAGGACCAGCAAGTCCCCTGGTACCGCAATTACCAGGACCTGGTCGAGTCCAAGGACTGCGATTTCGTGATCGTCTCGGCGCCGCACTATTTGCATTGCGACATCGCCTGCGCCGCCATGGAAGCGGGCAAGCCGGTGATCATCCAAAAGCCCATGTGCCTCACCGTCGCCGAGGCCGACCGGATCATTGCCACGGCCAAGCGCACCGGCGTCAAGGTGGGGACCTATCACACCGCGCACACCTCCGAATGGGACGCCATCACCATGGTGCGTTCGGGGCAACTGGGCCACATCATGCGCTTTTCCTTCGATATCCACGCCGCGCGGGGGATGTCCTACTATAACAGCGGCCCCTGGCGCGGCAAGTGGGCCACCGAGGGCTCCGGCGCCCTCTCCAACCAGCGCATCCACGACATCAACCGGATGCAGTCGCTGAACGGCGCCGTGGCGGAGGTGGTGAGCTGCACCCTGGCCAACATGGGCCACCCTGGCACCGAGGTGGAGGACGCCTGCGCCGCCACCCTGCGCTTCGAGAACGGCTCCTTCGGCCTGTTCCACACCTCGCTCTATACGGCCCTGCCGCTCAGCCGCTACGAGATCGTGGGCAACGAGGGCTGCATCGTGGTGAACGATCAGGAGCGCAAGTGGGGCAAGCTCGCCTTCCCCATGCGCGACTATTTGCTGCAGCCCAAGGCGGCGCGCAAGCCCGGCGCCACGCTGGAGGACGCGCCGCGCCCTGGCCTCACCTGGGAGCCGCTGCCGGCGGTGGAACAGCCCATGGAGACCACCCGCTGGTTCGCCCTGTCGGTGGCGGAGGACAAGCCGATCCAGGCGCCGCCCGAGTTCGCCCTGCGCGATATCGAGGTCTGGAACGCCATGATCCTCTCGCATTTCCGCAACAAGCCGGTCAAGCTGCCGGTGGACCGCGGCGAATACGACGAGCTATTCGAGGAGCTGAAGGCGGGCAAGCACGACCTGCACTGGCCGGCGCCCTGGCTGGCATAGAGTGAACGGATCGAGTCCGTTGACCTGATCCGTGCCATCCGCGGAATCCGTGTACCACATCAACTGGAGGAAACATCGTAATGAAACTGGGTTTCATGAGCTCCGTCTGTCCCAAACAGAACTTGGCCGAGCTGATCGCCACGGCGCACCAGCACGGCTACCTGGGCATCGAGTTCCGCACCGAGTGGAACCACCTGCACGGCATCGAGCTGACCGCGGGCAAGGCAGATCTGAAGGCGGCGCGCAAGCTGCTGGCCGCGGAGGGGATCGCCGCCACCAGCCTGGCCACCGGCGTCAAGTTCAACTCGCCGGACCGGGCGGAGCACCTGCCGCAGCGCGAGGCGCTGCACAAGTACATCGCCCTGGCCGCCGAGGTGGGCGCGCCCTACATCCGCACCTTTAGCGATTCCGTCCCCGAGGACGACGTCCAGGCCCGCGAGGCGGTGCTGGCGCTGGCCGCCGAGAGCTATGCCTCGGTCTGCGAGTGGGCCAAGCAGCACGGCATCGAGGTGCTGGTGGAGACGCACACCAACATGCGCGCCCACTGGGCCAAGCACATCCTCGACCTGGCCCAGTGCCCCAATATCCAGGTCCTCTGGCACATCGGCCACCACCTGCGCCGCGGCCAGTCGGTGGACGAGGCCTATCCCTACATCCGCGCCAACGTGCGGCACCTGCACTTTCACGTCAAGGCGGACGATCCCTATACCACGGACGCCGACAACCTGCGCAGCTTTCAGTTGCTGGCGGCGGACGGCTACAAGGGCTACTTTTCGGTGGAGGACATCAACCCGCCGGACTCGGAGGCCACCCTGCGGCATCACAAGGCCAAGTTCGACGAGTTCATGCAAGCGCTTCGCTAGACTGGGCAGCGACCTCGGCGGCGTCCCGCCCCGAGGAAATCGGATAACACAGATTGTGGAGGATTGACACGTGGCAAAGAAACTCGGAATCGGCATGATTGGGCTGGGCGAGATCGCCTGGAAGGCGACAGGCAAGGCGATCGAGGCGTGCACGGATGCCCAGATGATCTGCGGCGTGGACCCGGTGGCCCACGTGGCCAAGTCGTATCAGGAGCGCTACGAGATCCCCTGCTCCACCAACCTGGATGACGTTTTAAAGAACCCCGACGTGGAAGCGGTGATCATCTCGACCCCGCACTATTTGCACGTGCCGCTGGGCATCCTGGCGGCCAAGGCGGGCAAGCACGTCATGGTGGAAAAGCCGCTGGCCACCTCGCTGGAGGACGCCGACGCGCTCATCGCGGCCTGCAAAGAGGCCGGGGTGCTCTGCTCCAACTGCCTGGTCTCCCGCTATAACCCGGACGCGATGAAGGCCAAAGAGCTGATCGAGAAGGGGGCCATCGGCGAGGTCATGGCGCTCAAGTTCTTTGGGCTTTCCAACAAGGCGCCGAGCTACTGGACTGGCGGCTATACCGAGCGCGTCTATACCACCTGGCGCAAGTCCAAGGTCGAGTCCGGCGGCGGCATCCTGATCATGAACTTTGTCCATGACGTGGACCGCATGCGCTACATCACCGGCCTGGAGGCGACCCGCGTTTATGCCGAGTACGACACCTTCAACACCGATACCGAGGTGGAGGACTTCATCACGGTGACCATGCGCTATAACAATGGCGCGCTGGGCAACCTGCTGGCCGCTTCCTGCGTGCCGGGCGCCAACCGCATCGGCATCCGCGGCGAGTCGGTGGCGGGGAACGCCATCTATGGGACCAAGGGGCAGATCGTCTTTGACAAGAGCCTGCTGGTCTATACGGAGAACGAGATCGAGGGGCTGAACAAGGGCGATTGGACCGAGTTCAAGATGGGCGGCGGCGAGCAGCGGACGCTCTACGTGGACCGCTTCGCCCAGGCCGTGCGCAACGGCGGCCGGCCCGACATCCCCGCCGAGGAAGGTCGCAAGACGCTGGAGGTCCTGCTGGCAGCCTACAAGTCCGGCGAGACCCACCAGGTGGTGAACCTGCCAATGTAGTCGTGCCCGCTTTCCAGGGGGCCGCGGGGGGCATCCGAGCGCGAGGGTCTCGGATGCCCCCCTTTTTGTTGCGGCCGCTCCGATGTAGTGGCGTCGGCATGGAGTGCCGCATTCAGTCGCTCCGACGGAGAGCGCACCACCCCGCACGGCGATGAACTCGCCGAGCGCGACTTGGCACAAGCCCTGGAGCGGCGGCGTCCTGTTCTTGACCTGGAGCGCGTTTTCGGGTATAAAGAGAGCGACCACCGCCGCGGCCCGGGGCGCGCCCCGCTGGCCCGGCGACCATCCTGGAGGAGGAAACCATCATGGCAGTCCCCGGCTACAACGGCAAGGTCTTGCACGTGGACCTGACCACCGGCCAGACCCGCGTCGAGGAGCCGCCGGATAGCTTTTACCGGCGCTACCTGGGCGGCAGCGGCTTTATCGGCTACTATTTGCTCAAGGAGGTACCCCAGGGCGCGGACCCGCTGGGCCCGGAGAACGCGCTGATCTTTGCGGGCGGCACCCTCACCGGCATCCCCGTGGCGGGGGCGGGGCGCAGCTCCGTGGGGGCCAAGTCGCCGCTGAACAACGGCTATGGCGAGGCCGATGGGGGCGGCTTTTTTGGCGCCGAGCTCAAGCGCGCCGGCTATGACGCCCTGGTGATCAAGGGCAAGGCCCCCCGGCCCGTCTATCTCTGGATCCACGACGGCGAGGCCGAGCTGCGGCCGGCGGAGCACCTCTGGGGCAAGACCACCCTGGAGACCCAAAAGGCCGTCCGCGCCGAGCTGGGCGAGCGGCTGGCCCGCCTGGCCATGATCGGCCCTGGCGGCGAAAAGCTGGTCCGCTACGCCTGCGTCATCAACGACCTGAAGCACGCCGCCGGGCGCACCGGGTTGGGCGCGGTGATGGGCTCCAAGAACTTGAAGTGCGTGGCGGCGCGGGGCAAGGCCCAGCTCCCCCTGGCGGATGCCGACAAGGTCAAAGAGATGGCCCGCTGGTACGTGGAGCATTGGAAGGAAAAGCAGGAGCGGATGCACGACCTGGGCACCCCCGGCGGCATCATGGACCTGCAGCAGGCCGGGCAATTGCCCACCCGCAACTTTCAAGATGGGCAGTTCGCCGGCGCGGAAAAGATCTGCGGCGAGGCGCTGCGCGACACGCTGCTCGTCGACCGGGGCGGCTGCTTTGCCTGCCCGGTCAACTGCAAGCGGGTGGTCAAGGTGGATGACGCCGATTACCAGGTGGAGCCCGAATACGGCGGCCCCGAGTACGAGACCATCGGCGCCTTTGGCTCCAACTGCGGCGTGGACGACCTGCGCGCCGTCTCCAAGGCCAACGAGCTGTGCAACGCCTACGGGCTGGATACCATCGGCTGCGGCATGTCGGTCTCGTTCGCCATGGAATGCTACGAGAAGGGGATCCTGACCAAGGCCGACACCGGCGGGCTGGAGCTGAACTTTGGCAACGCCAAGGCCATGGTCGAGATGACCCGGCAGATTTGCGAGCGCGAGGGGCTGGGCGACCTGCTGGCCGAGGGCCCGACCCGCGCCGCGCAAGAGATCGGCAAGGGGTCGGCGGCGTACGTGCTGGACGTCAAGATGCAGCCCTTCCCCATGCACGAGGCGCGCACCCGCCACGGCCAGGCGCTGGGGTACGCCGTCTCTCCCACCGGCGCGGACCACATGCACAACTTTTGGGACGCGGGGCAGGCGCGGGAGCCGGTCGGCGAGGACTTGCAGTCGCTGGGCGTCTATACCAGCGTGCCGCAGACCGTGCTGAACGCCGACAAGGTGCGGGCTTATACCAAGTCCACCAACTGGCGCTGGCTGGCCAACCACCTGGGGCAGTGCATGTTCATCAGTTGGTCGCGGGAGCAGCTCGTGGAGCTGATCGGCGCCATCACCGGCTGGAAGGTGAGCGCCTACGAGCTGATGAAGACCTGCGAGCGGGGCGTGACCCTGGCGCGGCTGTTCAACCTGCGGGAGGGGCTGACCCGCGCCGACGACGTGCTGCCGCCGCGGATGCAAGAGCCGCACGTCAGCGGGACGCTGAACGAGGTGCCGGTGACGCCGGAGGCGCTGGAGGAGGCCAAGAGCCTCTTTTACGGGATGATGAACTGGGACCCGCAGACCGGCGTGCCCACCGCCGCCTGCCTGGCGGACCTGGACATCGCCTGGGCGGGCGCATAGATGGCCGAGTGGAAGCGCGGCGAGCCGTGGTATCACGGCTCGCCGCTCGAATTGACGATCCTGCGCGCGGGCAGCACGATCACCCAGGACCGGGCGCTGGCGAGCGCCTTTTCCCACAAGCCGACCCTCCTGTGCATCGAGGACGACGGGACCATTCGACATAACGGAACGCAGCCCGGCATCCTCTACCGCATCGCGGAGGAGCTGGGGGAGGGGGATATGCATCCTCATCCCCGCACCACCATGGCGCCGGGGCTGGAGTGGCTGACCACGCGCGAGCTGAGGCTCGAGCCTATCGCAGATCGCTAATCGCAGATCGCTGATCGCGTATCGTAGGAGAGTTGGTTGTGTCCCACGATAAGCGATCGGCGATACGCGATAGGCGATATGCCCCTGGAGGACCGATGACCCCACGAGAGATCATCCTGGCGAACCTGAACCACGAGAACCCGCCGCGGCCGGGGCTGACCTTTGGCGGCGGGCGGATCAATGACATGATCGGCGGCTCGCCCGGCCTGCCCGACGGCTACACGCCCAAGCGCTGGATCGAGGGCGACCGCGAGTTCTATGACGACACCTGGGGCAACCTCTGGGTGCGCATGGTGGACGGCAGCCTCAAGGGCGAGATCCTGAAGCCCGCGCTGCCGGATTGGGGCGCGCTGGACCGGCTGCAAGCGCCCCACTATGACGTTAACCGGGCTGCGGCCAGCATCCGCGAAGGCTTTGCGCGGGATGAGGGCGATCGCTTCAAGCTGGCCCACATCGGCGGCTGGATCTTTGACAACGCCCGCTACCTGCGCAAGATGGAGGTCTATTTCGCCGACCTGGCGCTCTATCCCGACGAGGTGCGGCGCATGCATAGCATCGTCGCCGGGCACTATGAGACGCTGATCCAGGCGGCGGGGCGGGCCGGCGCGGACGGGATCATGATCGGCGAGGACATGGGCACGCAAACGGGGCTGCTTTTTTCCCCGGCCATGTTCCGCTCCTATTTCAAGGCCGAATACACCCGGCTGATGGGGCTGGCCCACGAGCTGGGGCTCAAGGTGCTGATGCACTCGTGCGGGCTGAACTGGGCCATCCTCGACGACCTGATGGATTGCGGCGTGGACTGCTTCCAGTTCGACCAGCCGGCGCTCTATGACATGCCCGCGCTGGCGGCCAAGCTCAAGGCGCGGCGGGCGGCGCTCTGGAGCCCGGTGGACATCCAGAAGGTGCTCCCCACCGGCAACCGCGCCTATATCGAGTCCGAGGCGCTGCGGATGTGCCAGCTCTTCCGGGGCGGGCTCATCGCCAAGAACTATGGCGACCTGAAGGGCATCGGCGTGCAGCCCGAGTGGGACCAGTGGGCTTATGAGGCCATCTGCCGCTTCGCCGGCGTAAGCTGACGCAGCTCGGTATCCACCACGAAACACACCAAATACACGAAAAGGAGGATGGGCTCTTGCCTGTTTCGTGTGGTTCGTGTATTTCGTGGTTTCGGTTCCTGCTCTCTGTGCGGGGAGGACCATGGAGACGACGACCAAGAAACGCATCCTGCTCACCGGCGCGGCGGGGCGGATCGCCTCGGCCTTTCGGCGCTATGCCGGCGACCGCTACGCGCTGCGGCTGGGCTATCACAACACGCCGGTGGACGACCCCGGCGGCCACGAGCTGTGGCGCCTGGACATCGCGGACCTGGAGTCGTGCCAGCGGGCCTGCGCGGGGATAGAGATGGTGGTGCACATGGCGGGCGACCCCCGCTCCACCACCGGCTTTTACGAGTCGCTGCTGCCCAATAACGTGTTGGGGCCCTATAACATCTTGCGCGCGGCCAAGGACCAGGGCTGCCAGCGGGTGATCCTCGCCAGCAGCGTGCAGGCGGTGGACGGCTACCCGCTGGACGTGCAGGTGCACCCCGAGATGCCGGTGTGGCCCTCCAGCCTGTACGGCGCGTGCAAGGTTTTCGCCGAGGCGCTGGGCAAGCACTTTGCCTATAACGAGGGGCTCCCCTGCATCTGCATCCGTATCGGCACCTTCCAGACGGAGCGGATGATCCAGTCGCTGAACGCGCACCGCCTGTCCAAGTTTGTGACGCAGCGGGATATGAACCACCTGCTGGAGCGGTGCATCGAGACGCCGCATATCCGCTTTGCGCTGTTGCATGGGGTTTCCAACAACCGCTTCAAGCGGCTGGATATCACCAGCACCCGCGAGCAGGTGGGGTACGACCCGCAGGACGATTCCTTCCAGCTCTATGGCGAGGCGTGGAACGCCAGCGATCCGTGGCGGCGGTGATCGCTAATCGCCTATCGCTCATCGCAGATCGTCGGACGCCACCTACTCGTCCGTGGTGCATAGGGAACCACAAGCCGGAGGCTTGTGCCACGCGCGCGGCCAATCAGGCGATTCGCGATTCGCATCAGCGATAGGCGATACGCGCCTTGCGTGGCGGCGGGGGCCGGGGTATAATGGGCCTCAGGACGTGAAGGAGCATGGCGATGGATCGAGACGAACTGCTCAAGCGCATTACGGTGAACCCGCGGGTGCTGGTGGGCAAGCCCACCATCCGGGGCATGCGGATCAGCGTGGAGCAAGTCCTGGATGCGCTGGCCGCTGGCGTGCCTGAGGCCGAGCTGTTGGAGGACTATCCGGCGCTGGAGGCGGACGATATCCGGGCGGCGCTGCTCTATGCGCGCGATCTGGTCGCCGCCGAGCGAGTCTATCCAGTGGATGCGTCGGTCTCGGCATGAGCTCGCTGCGCTTCCTGGTGGACGTGAATGTGGGCATGGCCGTGGCCGACGGATTGCGGAGCGATAGCCACGATGTGGTTTTCGTGGGCGATCTCGACTGGCGCATGGCTGACTTGGACATGGTCGCGCTGGCCTACCGTGAAGGGCGCATCATCGTGACCATGTACGCCGATTTTGGCGATCTGGTGTTTCGGGCGCGACGGCCCCATGCCGAAGTATTGCTGCTGCGGATGCCCGGCGCTGGGCGAGACGACAAGCTTGCGGTGGTGCGCGAGATCATCAGCAGCCGTGGGGACCAGCTCGCGGGCCATGTCTGCGTGTATCGGCAGGGGAGGCTGCGCGTGCGCGGTTGAGAAGGGCGATCGACGCAGCCGCCCCTCGCGTGGGGGGTGTATCGCCTATCGCAATCGCAGATCGTCGGACGCCACCCACTCGTCCGTGGTGCATAAGGAATCACAGCCGGAGGCTTGTGCCACGGGCCGCTCCAATCCCACGATAGGCGATACGCCCTTACTCCAGGCTGGCCAGCTTGACGCTCGGGTCCGCGAGCTTGTCGGCGGGGAGGGCCTGCCCCTTGCGAATCCACTTGCCCACGAGCTTGTCCATCCCCTCTTGCGGCGGGTCGATGGTAAAGGCCGCCACCAGCTTGCCGCCCTTGAGCCACCAGGCGGTGAAGGGCCCCTTCTCCAGGTCGCCGCGGTGGACCACCTGATCGGCGCCCTCGGTATCGCCCCAGAACTCCCAGCCCATGTGAAAGACATCCGAGTAGAAGTACGGCACGGCCTTGTAGGGCTCGTGGTCGCCGAGCATGTTGGCGGCGGCGGCGCGGCCCTGGCGGCGGGCGGTGTCCCAGTGCTCGATGCGGCGCTCCCGGCCAAAGGTCGTCTCCGGGAAGCGGGCGATATCGCCCACGGCATAGACGCCGGGGAGGTTGGTCTCCAGGTACTCGTTCACCACCACGCCGTCCTGGAGCGCCAGCCCCGTCCCCTCCCATAGCTCGGTGGCCGGGACCACGCCGATGCCCGCCACCACCAGGTCGGCGGGGAGCTCACGCCCGTCCGAGAGGACGACCGTGGAGACGGTGCCCTGGCCCTTGAAGGCGGTCACGCCGGCGCCGGGGAGGATGGTGACGCCCTTGGCGCGGTAAAAGCGCTGGAAAAAGTCGGACATCTCGGGGGTGAAGAAGCGTTGCCAGACGCGCCCCTCGGGAAAGACCAGGGTGGTGGGGACGCCCATCTGGGTCAGGTTGGCGGCCATCTCCATGCCGATGAAGGAGCCGCCCACCACCACCGCCTGCTTGGCGCCTTTGGCCGCCTTCTGGATCGCCTCCACGTCGGGCATCCAGCGGAGGTAGAGGACGTTGCCCAGCTCGGCGCCGGGGACGCGCAGGGTGCGGGCGCGGCAGCCGTTGGCGATCATGAGCTGCTCGTAGCCGATCTCGTCGCCCTGGGCGGTGTGCAGCCGCTTCTGGGCCAGGTCGGCGCGGGTGACGGTGGTGTTGAGCCAGAGGTCGATGCCGCTCTCCTCGTAAAAGTTGGCCGGGTTGATGAGGATGTCGTCCAGTGTCTCTTCGCCGCGGATGAACTCTTTGGAGATGTGCGGGCGCTGGTAGGGGGCGGTGGTGTCCGCCGAGACGATGGCGAGCTCGCCTTTGGCGATGCCGCGTTTGGCGAACTCTTTGGCGGCATAGCCGGCGGCCACGCCCCCGCCGAGGATGACGTATTTGTAGCTTTTCATGGGGCCTCCTTGGGCGCGTATCGCAGATCGCGTATCGCTTATGGTGGAATCCGAGACAGCTTCCAGGTCTTGCATTCGTTGGACGGCCACCTGCAGAGCAGGGACGTCGCGCGTGGCGGTGAACCACACGACGGACCAGTCCACACTGAAATAGGCATGGACAGCCATGTTGCGAAAGCCGATCACATCCGGCCAAGGTACCTCGGCATGTCGGTTTCGCAGGTCAGGCCCCAGGCGGGCAGCCGCTTCGCCAATGACGATCAGCTTTTGCAGTACGGCGCTCTGCCGCAGTTCGTCCGCCATGAACGCGTCTTGGGGGATCCCGCCGATGAAGCGGCGGATCGCGTCGGCGGCTTCACTGATATCGGACAGGTAGAGAAGATCACGCCGCATAGATCACCTCGGCGCTAGCCAGCACCTGATCGCGGATGAGCGGCTTGAGCCCGGACTGGATCACCAAGTCCACTGGCCGTCTCAGCAGGGTCTCCAGCTCGCGTTTCATCCGCCCCAGGTCCAGAAAGCCGACCTGGGCGCCGTGCTCGAAAACGACCAGCACGTCAATATCGCTATCTGGCCGGAAGGCCTCGGTCAGAATCGAGCCAAAGAACGATAGGCGGCTGATCCGGTTGCGCCGGCAGAACCTCGCCAGTTCGGTGTGCGGTATCTCGACCTGCGCCTTGCCCATGGCCTTGCTCTCCTTAGGTTATCTAGCCACTATACCCCGTTAGCTCTGCTGCGGAATGACATAGGTCATGCGACCGACGTAAGTGAAGCCGACCTTACGGGCGGCGGCCTGGGAGGCGCGGTTGTCCTCGCCGGTGCTCCAGACGGGGGTGAGCGCCTCGGCCTGGGCGGCCTGGGCCACCAGGGAGGCCGCCGCGGCGCAAAGCCCCCGCCGCCGGTAGGGCTCCAGCGTGTGCACGCCGATGTCGGCGTAGCGCGGCCCCCGCGCGGAGAGCTGGGCGGTGGCCACCACGCGCCCGTCCACGATCCCCGCGGCGACATACCCCTCGGCCAGCAGGGCCCGCGCGCCCATAAGGCGCAGCCCGCCGCCGCGCAGCTCGGGCGGGGCGGCCTCCAGCAGCGGCGCGTCGTCGGGCGCCAGCAGCCGCACGGCCGGGTGAGGCCAGAGAAGGGCCGGGCGCTGGAGGGCATAGTGCAGGTCGCCGTAATAGCGCACCGCCACGCCCAGCTCTTGGGCCATCAGCTCGCCCAGCGCCGGGGCGAGCTCGTCGGCGACCTCCACGCAGGTCCAGCCGGGGACGCCGCGCAGCAGCTCCCACAGGGCCGCCGCGTCGGCGCCATAGCCGGTGGGCTCCTCGGGGGCGTCGTCGGTCTGGACCACGGCGGCGCGGAAATGGGGCAGCTCGCCCAGGATGTAGGCGCGGGCCTGGCCGCGCAACAGCCGGGCCACGGCGATGGCGGTAAAGGGGGAATCGCCCAGAATAGACCCTAAAGGTTCTCCTAAACCTTTAGGGTCTGTGGAGAGCGCGCTATAGCCGTCGTTCCCAGTAGTCATAGGTGCGCTCCTGGACGAACCCGGCGGACTGGTAGAGCGAGAGCGCCCGCTCGTTGCGGGCCTCCACCTCGAGCAGGATAGCGGCGGGGCGGCGTTCCCGCAAGAGCGCCACGGCGCGGGCCAGCAGCTCGCGGCCCAGCCCCTGCCCGCGGTATTCGGGGCGGATGCCCAGCCCATAGACCCAGCCCTCCTGCGCGTTGGCGCGGAGGTCGACCTTGCCGACGATGCGGCCATCCAGCCAGGCGGCGTAGGTGGTCGAGTCGGGCTGCCCCAGCATGTCGCGCAGGATCTCCAGTTGCTCCTCCACGCCGCCGCCGAAATAGAGGGCGTTCTGCTCCGCCAGCTCGCGGAGGTCGGCGCCGGCGGCGGGGCGCAGCCGCAGCCGCGGGGCCTCGGGCGGCGGGGCAGCGCGGGCGGGGTCCAGCCGCATGCGGTACTCGGTAAAGGCCACGCCGGCGCCGACGTGGCGGGCAAAGCCGCCGCCCGCCGCCGAGGCGCGGTCGCAGACGAGGAGGATGCGCTGGGCGGCGCGCAGGGCGCACTGGGTCACGGCGACCTCCCAGAGCCGCGTAAAGATGCCTCTCCGTTGATAGGCAGGGTCCACCAGCCCGCTGGCCTCCACCTCGCTGGCGGTGTACTGAAAGAGCCCCAGGTAGCCGACCCAGCGGCCGTCGCAGGCGTAAAAGAGGTCGCTGCTGCGCGAGCTGTCGCGCGCGGCGAGGGTGTCCCAGTTGATGCGCACGTGCACGCCCTCGCGGCGGCGGCAGTCGTCCACCAGCCCGCGCACGGCGGCGATCTCGTCCTCGCGCAGGCCATATTTCTTGTATAGGCCGTCCTCGGTGGGTAGCATGTCGGTGCGTGCTCCGATGTGGTGATGAGCTAGGATAGCGCAGAACGGGCGAGGCGTCAAAACGCGCCTCGCGCGCTTGACAAGCGGCCCGAGTTGACTATGCTGCGAGCGAGGTTGATTCCAGAAAGGAGATACCCAAATGGACCCCAAACCCAAAGCACCAGTCGGCTATGACGATACCCCCTTGATCCCCGGCACCCTCTGGCGGGTGCACGATGGGCGTCGGCCCCAGCCCAAGGTCGTGACCGCGGCGCCGGGCCAGCCCCCCTCGGACGCCGTCGTCCTCTTTGACGGCAAGGACCTCTCGGCCTGGAAGAGCGCCAAGGATGGCACGGCCGCCGGGTGGAAGGTGGAGCACGGCTACATGGAGGTCGTCCACGGCGCCGGCGCCATCCAGACCAAGGAGCATTTCGGCGATTGCCAGTTGCACCTGGAATGGGCCACCCCCGCCGTGGTGGAGGGCGATAGCCAGGGCCGCGGCAATAGCGGCGTCTTTTTCCTGGGCAAATACGAGATCCAGGTGCTGGACAGCTATAACAATGTGACCTATGCCGACGGCCACGCCGGGGCCATCTATGGCCAGTACCCGCCGCTGGCGAACGCCATGCGCGGCCCGGGCGAGTGGAACGTCTATGACATGGTCTTTATCGCGCCGCGCTGGGACGGCACGGGCAAGCTGATCAGCCCGGCCTATATCACCGTGTTCCTGAACGGCGTGCTGGTGCAGCACTGCCAGTCGGTGCAGGGCCCCACCGGCCACAAGACCGTCTCTAGCTATGACAACCCGCACCCGCCCACGGGGCCGCTGGAGCTGCAGGACCACCGCAACCCGGTGCGCTTCCGCAACATCTGGATCCGCCCGCTGGGCTAACCACACTTTCGGGGAGAGCGTCATGAAATTGTCTTTGGACACCTATAGCATCGGCAAGAACCTGACCATCCGCGACCTGCTGGAGCTGTTGCCCGCCAACGGCTTTCAGGGCGTCGAGTTCCGCTGCGAGTCCAACCAGGCGCACGGCGTCGAGCTGGAGACGCCGGTGGCGGAGCGCCGCCGCATTCGCACGCTGCTGAACGAGGCGGGGATCGAGGTCTCGTGCCTCTCCACCAGCCAGCGCTACGAGTCGCCGGACCCGGCGGTGCGGGCGCAGGTGATCGAGCGGGTGAAGCGGTTCGTGGACCTGGCCGCGGACATGGGCTGCGGGCGCATCCGCACCTTTGGCAACGACTTTCCCGCTGGCGTGGACAAGCTGGACGTGGTCAAGTACGTGGGCGAGTCGCTGCGGGCGGTGGGCGAGCACGCCGCGGACAAGGGCGTGGACGTCCTCTTGGAGATGCACGGGCAGTTCTATTACTGGGAGTACGCCCTGGGCGCCATCAAGGTCGCCGACCATCCCAACGTGGCGATCAATTATAACTGCGACGAGAAGGACCTGGTGAAGGGGTCGGTGGCTTTCACCTTCAATCAGGTGAAGGATCACGTCCGGCACGTGCACATGCACGCCCTGGAGAGCCCGGTGTTCCCCTACAAAGAGCTGTTCGGGCTCTTGAAGGGCATGGGCTATGCCAATTTCTGCTCGCTGGAAGAGGGGTATGGCGACGGCGGGGAGAAAAAGGTGATCGCGCTCTATGCCGCGCTCTATCGGGAGATCCTGGCGCAATCGTAGGCCAGTCGTCCCGCGCGGATCGTCCAGTGACCGGCATGTCTACCATGCCGGTCACTTGGTTTGACAGCGGGGGCATCTGGTGTTACACTGGGCCGCGTATAAACGTTTAGATGACGCCCGAGCCAATCGAGAATTGCTGACAAGGAGGCAATATCGCCATGCCAAAGGAATTCCGTGTTGGGATCGTGGGCGCCGCGTCCAGCTATAGCCTGCACTACCCGGAGGCGCTGAACAAGCTCCCCGGCGTCAAGGCGGTGGGGATGGCCCACCTGGACCGCGACCCCCGATACATTCGCGATTCGCTGAACCTGTGGTGGCTGGCCAAGTACCCCAAGACCGTCGAGGGGATGGCCGACCGCTGGGGGCTCAAGGTCTATGAGCAGGCCGAAGAGATGTACGACGACGCCAACCTGGACGCCGTCTGCATCTGCACCGAGGACTATTTGCACCTCTACCACGCCAAGCTGGCGATGGAGCGGGGGCTGCACGTCTTTGTCCCCAAGCCCTTCGCCAAGTCCGTGGAGGAGGCGACGGAGCTTTTCGGCATGGCCAAGGAGAAGGGCGTCGTGGCCGTGGGCAGCCTGCCGCACCGCCACCGCGCCAACTCGGTGCTGGCCAGCCAGTTGATCGACGAGGGGGCCATCGGCCGGCCGATCTCGGGGCATTTCACCATCGACCACCACATCACCCTGGGCGGCTGGAAGAGCGACCCCTCCATGGCCTCCGGCCCCGAGTACGAGATCGGCTTTTACGTCTTTGACCAGATGCGCATGATGATGATGAGCGACGTGGCCACGGTGACGGCGCTGGCCGCCAACCTCGACCACCGCGGCATCCCCTTCATCGACAACGCCAAGTGCCTGGTGCAGTGCGAAAACGGCGCGCTGGCCTCCATCGATCTCTTGCTGGGGATGCACCAGCACTTTCCGGGCGGCCGCACCCTGTACGTGGTGGGCGACGAGGGCGCGCTGGCGGTGGAGCCGGTGGAGGGCGGCAAGGAAGTCGTGGCCATCTATACCCCCGACGGCAGCAAGCGGGTGGACGTCCCGAGCTGGAACCCCTTCGAGCGCGAGCTGGGCGCCTGGATGGAGATCTGCCGGGGCGACGGCAACGCCGCGGCGTGGCAGGAAGAGGACTTGAAGACGCTGGAGCTGATCTCGGCGTTCAAGCAGGCCCATCAGTGCGGCGGCACGGTGACGCTGCGCTGCGTGCAAATGGTCGAAGGGTAGGCGCTGATCGCTAATCGCTGATCGCAGGGCGCGGATAACGCCAGTTCTGGTCCTGCGATACGCGATCTGCGATAAGCGATTTGCGATACGCGATACGCTAGAGGAGCGAGCTCATGGACTGGTACGGACATTCCTTCGCTTTCAAGATTCGGGTGGACGTCGAGCACGTGGAGTCGCAGCGGTATATCGGCGACTTTCGGCTGGAAAAGGTGTCCATGGTCAACTGGCTGGACATCCTCGACGAGATGAACGTCAAGCTGTCTTTCTGTGTGCTGGGCATCACCGCCGAGCTGTACCCTGACATGGTCGGCGATGTGGTGGCGCGCGGGCACGAGGTCTATGGCCACGGCATGTACCACGAGCCGGGCTTTCAGGGGCGGCCCTTCCGCGAGCAGCGCCACGAGATGCTGCGCATGAAGCAATCGCTGGAGGCCGCCATCGGCAAGCCCATCCGCGGCGTCGGCATCCCGCACCACGGGCTGGCGGATGAGAACACCCTCCGCGCCGCCGCCGAGGTGGGGCTGGAGTACGCCGAGGGACGCATCCGCGCCAAGGGGTCGGTGCTGCCGCAGTGGCGCCAGATCGAGGGGACCGACCTGAAGATATTGGTCCCGGGCGACCAGGGGCGCGGCTTTACGGACGAGTGCGACCGGCGGCCCTACTGGGCGCTCAAGCACGAGGAGGCCTTTAACCCGCCCGGCGCCCTGAAAAAGTGGAAGTCCGGCATCGATTGGGCCAAGAGCACCGGCGGCATGGCCAGCCTGGTCATCCATCCCTGGATGCTGATGGTGAACGCCGGCGAGCTCAAGGTCGCCAAGGAGATCATCCGCTACGCCGTGGACGAGGGCGCGTGGATGGCGACGGTGGACGGTTTGATCGAGTTAGCAAACAAATAAGGAGTTTGTGTTCCATGACCCAACCGTGGCATAACGACAAGTGGTTCGTCAGCCCCTGGAACTATATGCCAGAGGTGACCAAGGACTGGAAATTCACCGGCAAGCTCAAGGTCCACGACCTGACGCTGCGCGACGGCGAGCAGCAGGCCGGGCTCTGCCTGCGCAAAGAGGAAAAGGTCCGCATCGCCGAGAGCGCGGCGGCCATGGGCATCCACCGCATCGAGGCCGGCATCCCCGTCGTCTCGGATGAGGACGAGGCCGCCATCAAAGAGATCGTGCGGCGCAACCTGGGCCCCGAGATCTTTGCCCTGGCCCGTTGCCGCGTGGCCGACGTGCAGCGCGTGGTGGATTGCGGCGTCAGCGGCGCCATCGTCGAGATCCCCTGCAGCGAGCACATGCTCGAATACGCCTACAAGTGGTCGACGCAAAAGGCCATCGAGCTCTCCGTCGAGGCGACCAAGTACGCCCACGACCAGGGGCTCTATGTCGTCTTCTTTCCCATCGACGCCACCCGCACCGAGATGAACTGGTACCTGGACCTGATCGAGCAGGTGGCCACCCACGGGCACATGGACGCCCTGGCGCTGGTGGACACGGCGGGCGTGCTCTCCCCGCACTCGATCCCCTACCTGGTGCAGCGGACGCAGGAGCGCATCCACAAGCCGCTGGAGGCCCACTTCCACAACGATTTCGGCGTGGGCGTGGCCAACACCATCGCCGCCATGGTCTCGGGCGTGAGCGTGGCGCACCTGACCAGCATGGGCATCGGCGAGCGCGCCGGCAACACCCCGCTGGAAGAGACCGTCATGGCGCTCAAGCTGCTCTACGGGCAGGACCTAGGCATCAAGACCGAGAACTTTCGCCAGCACTCGCTCCTGGTGCGCGAGCTGGCCGGGCTGGTGCAGCCCTCCAACCGGCCCATCGTCGGCGACACGGTCTTTACCATGGAAGCGGGCATCATCACCGACTGGTACCACAACGTGGGCGACGACCACTTTCTGGAGGTGTTCCCCTTCGTGCCCGAGCTGGTGGGGCAAGAGAAGGAGAGCGTGATCCTGGGCAAAAAGAGCGGCGCCGCCTCCATCGATATCTGGCTGGACAAGCTGGCCGTGGACGCGGACAAGGAGCAGCGCGCCGAGATCCTCAAGCGGGTCAAGCTGATGGGCATCCAGCGCAAGGGCCCCATCTCGGAGCTGGATTTCCGCGCCATCGTGGACCAGGTGGTCAAGAACAAGTAGGCGCGTATCGCGTAGGGGCGATCCTTGTGATCGCCCTGTGCGGGGGCCTACACGTGGGGCGAACACGAGGTTCGCCCCCACGAGGCGCGTGGTGGGTCATGTGGGGCGACGCGGATCGCGGGGCGAGGATATCCCTCGCCGCACGGTCCGCGTCTTGTTTTGCCCCGATCGGGCAACTCATTGTACAATGCGGGCGTCCCGACCGAATCACCTGTGGAGGCATGTCCCATGGTCAAGATCGCTTTTATTGGCGCGGGGAGCTATGGCTTCACCCGCAACCTGGTGCGCGACGTCCTGACCTTCCCCCTGCTCAAGGACGCCGAGCTGGCGCTGATGGACATCAACCCGGAGCGCCTCGAATTCGCCGAGAAATCGGTCCGCAAGATCGTCACCAGCGGCAACTATCCGGCCAAGGTGACGGCCACCCTGAACCGCGAGGAGGCGCTGCGGGGCGCGGATGCGGTGCTGGTGACTATCCTGGCGGGGGGCGTGGATGTCTGGCGCAACGACATCGAGATCCCGAAAAAGTACGGCGTCGATATCAACATCGGCGACACCCGCGGCGTCTCGGGCATCTTTCGTTTCCTGCGCACCGCGCCGGTGATGTTGGGGATCGCCCGCGACATGGAGCGGCTTTGCCCCGACGCCACCATGCTCAACTATACCAACCCCATGGCCATGCTCTGCCGCGCCATGCAGCGCGAGACGTCCATCAAGCTGACGGGCCTCTGCCACAGCGTGCAGGGTACCGCCGAGATGCTGGCCAAGTGGATCGGCGCGCCCATGGAGGAGGTCACCTACACCTGCGCCGGGATCAACCACACCTCCTGGTACGTCAAGTACGAGTGGAAGGGCCAGGACGCTTACCCCCTGATCCGCAAGGCCGTCACCGAGCAGCCCGAGATCTATAACGCGGAGCAGGTCCGCAACGAGATGTTCCTGGCGCTGGATTACTATGTCACCGAGTCCAGCGGGCACAACTCGGAGTACAACTGGTGGTTCCGCAAGCGCGCGGACCTGATCGAAAAGTATTGCACCCACGGGACCAACTGGAACCCCGGCGAGTACGCCTACATCGTCAACCGCTATAGCGAGCGGGAGACCAACTGGCGCGAGGAAGCCCGCAAGTGGTACGCCTCCGACAACGCCATCTCGCTGGAGCGGGGCCACGAGTATGCCGCCTACATCATCAACGCGCTGCAGGGCGGCGAGCCGTTCCAGTTCAACGGCAACGTGCCGAACACTGGCCTCGTGACCAACCTGCCGGATAGGGCCTGCGTGGAGGTGCCGGTGTGGGCCTCCAAGAAGGGGCTGGAGGCGGTGCACGTGGGGGCCCTCCCGCCTCAGTGCGCGCTGCTGACCAACCTCAACTCGAGCATCGAAGAGATGGCGGTGGAAGGCTGCATCAGCGGCGATCCTCGCCTGATCTACCAGGCCATCGCCCACGACCCGCTCACCGCGGCCATGCTCTCCCTGGCGGAGATCAAGACCATGGTGAACGAGATGCTCGCGTTCAACCAGCCCTACCTGCCGACGTTCAAGCATTTCAAGGCGTAAGCGCGAAGCGCGAATCGCACATCGCTAATCGCGGATCGCTTATCGCAGGAGCGGAGCTGTTCGGGTCCGTTTCCTGCGATTTGCGATACGCGATAGGCTATATGCCCGGAGGAGACATGGCCCTGCACAAAGGCGACCGCTTCGACGAATCCGTGGCCTTTGCCGACGCGGTGACCTCCAAGCTGTCGCGGCGGCTGACCCAGTTCCGCGATTTCAACCAGACCCCCACCTACCACCTCAACGCCTGCTTTTCCGCCGATAGCCGCTACCTGGTGATGGCCTCCTGGGACGCGGAGGGGGATTCCTGCCTGTTGCGGGCGGAGGTGGCGACGGGCGAGATCACGGTGCTGGCCGCGCTGCCCCGCGCCAGCGGCGAGGACTATAACGGCAACAACGTCTCGCTGATCCAGGCCAGCCAGTGGGTGGCGGCCAACACCGGCAAGACGCTGCGGCTCTGCCACCTGGAGACGCTGGAGGAGCGGGTGCTGCTGGACCTGAGCGGCACCGAGCAGCGCTTCGGCCACCCCATCGGCAGCCTCGACGGGACCAAGGTCTTTATCCCGCGCATGACCAAGCGGGTGATCCCCGGCGAGACCAAGGATGTCTCGGTGACGCACCTGGAGGTGGAGATCGCCAGCGGCGCGACCCGGGAGCTCTTTTTCGACGAGGGGCGCGCCTGCAACCACCTGGTCCCCAACCCCGTAGACCCCGACCTGCTCCTGATCGACCGCGACCTCCCGCCCAAGTTCGCCCACGGCGGCGACGGCGGCCAGACCAGCCGGGTCTGGGTACTCAACCGCGTCACGGGGGCGGTGACCGAGATCCGCCCGCGGGACCCCCACCGCTTCCAGATCCACTCCAACTGGAACAGCACCGGCGAGCGGGTCTTGCATCACGCCAAGTCGGCCCACGGCGGGCACTATATCGGCGCCTCGGACGCGACGGGCCGCTCGGTGTTCGAGCGCTGGTACCCCGAGTTCCACTATGGGCACATGTGCACCCACCCCAGCGAGGATGTGATGATCACCGATGGCCTGTTCACCTCGGACCTGGTGATCAAGATTCACTATCGCGAGCTGGACGAGTCGGGCGCGCCGCGGCTGGAGGTGCTGGCGCGGCACAGCTCGGATTGGTCCAAGGGGCAGCAATCGCACCCGCACTGCCACGTCTCGCGGGATGGGCGGTGGCTGAGCTATAACAAGGGCGACGCAGGGCGCTCGGATGTGTACGTGGTGAGGATCGCGTAGGGGAGCCCTGCACGGCGATCAATGCGGCATGGAATGCCCGGCGCGCTATGAACGGCGCGCCCAGGCCCGGCGATTCGCGATACGCGATCTGCGATTCGCGATATGCGCTACTCCGGCGCGCCCCGGCGCACCACGTCGGCGCCGTAGCGCTTTTGCAGCTCGCGCACGGCCTCCAGGATGCGTCCCTCGCGCTGCCAATCGCGGTCCCACAGCCCCAACTGATGCAGCGGGTCCATCAGCCCGCTGACGCCCACGCCGATCAGGCGGACGGCCTTGCCGCGCTCCCAGGTCTTGTCAAAGAGGCGGTGGGCGGCGGCGCGGATCGCGGCGGCGTCGCAGGCGGGCTCGGGGAGCGACTCCTGGCGCGTGAGGGTGGTGAAATCGGGCCAGCGCAGCTTGAGCTTGACGGTGAGGCCGCCCTTGCCCGCGGCATGGAGCTGCTGGGCCACGTCGTCGGCCAGCTCGTCCAGCGTGCGGCGGAGCGCCCGCTCGTCGCTGACGTCCCGGGCGTAGGTCACCTCGCGGCTCATGGACTTGGCCTCGTGAAAGGTGACGATGGGCGAGTCGTCCAGCCCCTGGGCGTGGCGGTGCAGGGCGTAGCCGTTCTTGCCAAAGGCGCGCACCAGCTCGGCTTCGGGCGCGGCGGCGATGTCGCCGATGGTGGCGATCCCCAGGCTCCCCAGGCGCTCGGCGGTGCTGGGCCCCACGCCCCAGAGCGCGCGGGCCGGCAGGGGGGCCAGGAAGGCGGCCTCGCTCCCCGGCGGGACCACCAGGATGGCGCTGGGCGGGCCGTCGCCCCGGGCGGAGGCCTTGCCGACGTCGGTGGCGATCTTGGCGACCAGCTTGTTGCTGGCGACGCCGAGCGAGCAAGGGAGCTCCAGCTCGGCGCGGATGCGCGCTTGCAGGCGGCGGGCGATGGCCTCGCCGGGCTCGGGGAGCGCGGTCACGTCCAGGAAGGCCTCGTCGATCGAGATCTGCTCCACCAGCTCGGTGAGGGCGTGGAGCCGCTCCATCACCTGTTGGGAAGCCTCGTGATAGGCGCCGTGGCGGGGGCGCACCACCAGCAGCCCCGGGCAGAGGCGGAGGGCGCGGGACATGGGCATGGCGGAGCGGACGCCGTGGCGGCGCGCGGCGTAGGAGCAGGAAGCGACCACGCCGCGGGTCTCGGGCTGGCCGCCGACGGCGAAGGCCTTGCCCCGCAGCGCCGGATCGCGCAGCTCTTCCACGGCGCAAAAGAAGGCGTCCAGGTCCAGGTGCAGGATGGTGCGTGACATGGGCGGGCCCCAGAAAACGAGTTACAGGTTACAAGTGGCAAGAAGGTCGAACGTCAAACGTCGAATGTCGAACGTCAGGACTCGGCGAGTCAGAACGGTTGTTCTTGGGGTAGTATAGCATGGGCGGGGGTGGATGTCAAGCGTGTTGTTCGCCTCTGCCGATTTGCGTGTATAATGGCGCCAGAACGATCAAAACTCGCCGCAAGGAGCGCAGCCTGTGACTGAAACCCATCTCGATCCGCACAATATCGACCTCCACTACCACGCCGGGCAGGAGCGCCAGATCGGCGCGACGCTGGACGGCTACCTGGAGCACGCCGTGGTCACCGGCCGCAAGGTGGTGGGGCTCACCGACCACCTGGAGTTCTACATCGGGCAGCCGCCCTCCAACCGCAAGCCGATGTTCACCTACGAGCAGTGCGTGGCGGGGCTGCTGCGCTACCGCCAGGACGTGGAGGAGGCCCGCGGGCGCTACCCGGGGCTGCGCATCCTCTTTGGCCCCGAGACCCACGCGAACCCCCGCATCGACCTGCGACAGATGCCCCAGGAGGTGGTGGACGTCTCGGACTATTTCCACAGCAGCCTGCCCTTCGACGACACCTCGCCGGAGGCCACCACCGCGGCCCGGCTGCAGCGGCTCCGCGACGTGGCCGCGCTGCGCGAGCGCACCGGCAAGCCCGCCTTTATCTGCCACCCCTTCCGCGAGTCCGTCAACTGGCGGCTGGTCAAGCACCCCATCGCCGATTGGGTGACGGCGCTGCCCTCGCGGCCGGACTGCGACTTCCCCGAGGAGCTGATCTCGCGCTTTTTCGGCTTTGACGTGCGGGCGGTGGCGCGGGCCTGCGGCGAGCTCGGGCTGCCCATCGAGATCAACGGCGGGACGGATTTCCGCATCCGCGCGCTGAACCTGCCCGCGCCGCTGCAACTGCTCTGGGCGGCCTATCGATTCTTCCGCGACGAGGGGGCGGGGTTCGTGCCGGGGAGCGACCAGCACGCCTACCGCGCCGCTGACCCCACCCGTCGAGAGGGGCGCTACATCCCCTGGGAGCCGTTCGACTTTCTGGGGGTGACGGTGGATCGGATGCCCTTGGTGACCAACCTGTTGGGAGGCAAGTAACCATGTTGATGATCGATTCGCACCTGGATATGGGCCTGAACGCCGTGGATTGGGACCGCGACCTGAACTTGGAGGTGGCCGAGATACGCGCCCGGGAGCGGGGGATGAAGGAAAAGGGGCGGGCGTGTAACACCGTCTCGCTCCCCGAGCTGCGCCGGGCCCAGGCGGCGGTCTGCCTCTACACCGTGCTCTGCCGGACGGCGCGGCCGGGCAACCCGCTCCCCGGCGTGGCGCACCAAGAGATCGCCTACGCCCGGGCCCAGGGGCACCTGGCCTATTACCGCGTGCTGGAGGCGGCGGGCAAGGTGCGCATGCTGCGCGACTGGGCCAGCCTGAAGCGGCACTGGGACGCCTGGGAGGCGGGCCAGCCGGATGAGCCGCTGGGCTACATCCTGGCCATGGAGGGGGCGGACCCGGTGGCCTGGCCGGAGCAGGTGGCCGAGTGGTGGGCCGACGGCCTGCGGGTGATCGGCCCGGCGCACTATGGGCTGGGCATCTATGCCCACGGCACCTCGACGCCCGGCGGGCTCACCGCGGCGGGGCGGCAGTTGGTCCGCGAGATGGACCGCGTGGGGATGATCTTGGACCTGAGCCACCTGGCCGACGAGGCCTTCTGGGAGGCGATGGAGCTCTATAGCGGGCCGGTGCTGGCCAGCCACAACAACTGCCGCGCCCTGGTCCCCGGCGACCGGCAGATGTCCGACGAGCAGCTCAAGGCGATCTTTACGCGGGGCGGCGTCGTCGGCGTGGCGTTGGACGCCTGGATGCTCTACCCCGGCTGGATCAAGGGGGAGACGCAGCCGAGCGTGGTGGGGATGGAGGCGGTGGCCGATCACCTGGACCACCTCTGCCAGGTGGCGGGGAACGCCGAGCACGCCGCCATCGGCAGCGACCTGGACGGCGGCTATGGCACCGAGCAGACCCCGCGCGACCTGGACACCATCACCGACCTGCAAAAGGTCCCCGAGATGATGTCCCGGCGCGGGTACAAAGAGGCGGACATCCGCGGCATCATGCATGGCAACTGGCTGCGCTTCTTCCAGCGCGCGTGGAGCTAATCTGTCGTAGACGCGGCATTCCGTGCCGATTCATCGCCTACCTGGGCTCGGGTGGTCAGGAGCGCGATGAATCGCGTACTACGAACCCCAGCTTGTAGTCGGCGGTTTGTCGCCGGCGGGCGTGTTGCGGCACCCGTGGCGCAAGCGGCACCCCAGGCCGGGCGCTCTGGCTTGCGTCCGGGGAGGCGCGCAACCCGGAGGGTTGCGCCACCACAGAGGAGGGCATGATCATAATGGCTGAGTGGTCTTCCGGCGATATTATCGCCAACGGGATCAGGCTGCACTATCACCGCACCGGCGGGGACAAGCCGCCGCTGGTGCTGTGCCATGGGTTCTCGGACAACGCCCTCTGCTGGACGCGGGTCGCCCGCGACCTGGAGGGCGCCTACGATGTGATCATGGTTGACGCGCGGGGCCACGGCCAATCGGAGGCGCCCGAGTCGGGGCACGATTACGCCACCCGCGCCGCCGACCTGGCCGCCTTTATCCGGGCGCTGGGGCTGCGGCGGCCGGGCGCCTGGGGCCATTCCATGGGTGCGGCCACCGTGGCGCTGGCGGCGGCGGATAACCCCGACCTCTTTTCCTGCGTCATCCTGGAGGACCCGCCCTGGTGGGATGACCAGGCGCGGGTGCAGCGGGAACGCGCGGCGAGCCGCGAGCAGCGGCTGGCGCGGGTGCTGGAGCAACGGGCGATGACCCGCGAGACGCTGATCGAGCAGGCGCGGCAGGGCAACCCCAAATGGCACGAGCTGGAGCTGGGCCCCTGGGCGGAGAGCAAGCGCCAGCTCAGCCCCCACGTCGTCCCCGCTGACTATATCGCGGAGCGGCCCTGGCGCGAGTGGGTGGGCCGGATCGCCTGCCCCATCCTGCTCCTGACCGCCGAGCGCGGCCTCGTCACGCCCGAGGTGGCGGCGGAGGCGACGCGGCTCTGGCAGGTCGGCCAGGTGGCGCGCATCCCCGAGACGGGGCACTGCATCCACCGGGACAACTATGCGGCAACCATGGAAGCGATGCGGGCTTTTCTGGCAGGGGGCGGCTAGCGAGAGAGGAGCGGGGCGATGGCCAGGGCTTTTGAGTGGCGGAGCGCCGAACCGGCGGAGCGGGGCGTGGACCCCGCCAAGCTGGAGCGGCTGCGGCAGGGGCTGGCGGCGCGGCGCACCACCCACCTGCTGATCATGCGGCACGACCGGATCATCTGCGAATGGTACGCGCCGGAATCGGGGCCGGAGCGGCCGCACTATACCGCCTCGCTGGCCAAGGCGCTGGTGGGCGGGATGTCGCTTCTGGTGGCGCTGCACGATGGGCTGATGCGGCTGGACGACCGGGCGTGGCGCTATATCCCCGCCTGGCGCGACGACCCCCAGCACAGCCGCATCACCGTCCGCCACCTGGCGACCCACTCGTCCGGCATCGAGGACGCCAACATCCCCGGCGTGGGGCATTTCGAGCTGGGCGGCTGGAAGGAGGCCTTCTGGCGGCGGCAGCCTGACCCCTTTACCCTCTCGCGCGACCAGGCGCCCGTGCTTTTCGAGCCGGGGACGGATTACGCCTACAGCAACCCCGGCATGGCCATGCTGGCCTATGCCGTCACCGCCGCGCTGCAAGGGGGGCCGCAGCGGGACATCCGCAGCCTGCTCAAGGCGCGGATCATGGACCCCATCGGCGTCCCCGAGTCCGAGTGGGCCGTTGGCTATGGCGCGACCTACGAGGTGGATGGGCTGCCCCTGGTGGCGAACTGGGGCGGCGGCTCGTATACGGCGCGGGCGGTGGCGCGGGTCGGGCGGCTGATGCTCGGCCACGGCGAGTGGGACGGCCGCCGCATCGTAGACTCGGCCTGGGCCGACCGGGTGCTGCAATACGCCGGCACGCCGCTGCCGCACCGCGACGGCGAGCCGACGCCCGCCGCCACGGCGGGCTGGTACCTCAACGGGGACGGGGTCTGGCCCCAGGTGCCAACAGACGCCTTTGCCGGGGCCGGGGCGGGCAACCAGGTGCTCATCGTCATCCCCAGCCTGGACCTGGTGATCGTGCGCATGGGCGAGCTGCTGGGCGAGGCGGACAAGGGCGAGACCTTCTGGGGCGGCGTGGAGCGCTACCTGCTGAACCCGCTCATGGCGGCCCTGGTCGGGCCGGCGGCCATCGCCGACCAGCCGGCGACCGCTGGTCCGCCAGCGGCGACCGCATTGACGAATACCCCCTATCCCCCCAGCCCCGTGGTCAAGCGGGCGGCCTTTGCGCCGGTCTCGACGATCACCCGCCATGCCATCGACAGCGACAACTTTCCCATCACCTGGATGGACGACGACAGCCAGTTCACCGCCTATGGCGACGGCTGGGGCTTCGAGCCGCGCACCGAGCTCAAGCTGAGCCTCGGCCTGGGGCGCGTCGTGGGCGACCCGCCGGATTTCCTGGCCGAGAACGTGCGCTCGGCCACCGGCGAGCGGGTCGGCGATGGGGAGCGCGGGCTCAAGGCCAGCGGGCTCGTCATGGTGGAGGGCGTGCTCTATATGTGGGCGCGCAACGCCGGCAACGCGCAACTGGCCTGGTCCGCCGACCGCGGCCTCACCTGGGAATGGGCCGATTGGAAGATGACCACCAGTTTCGGCTGCCCGACCTGGCTCAACTATGGGCGCAACTATGCCGGGGCGCGGGATGGGTACGTGTACCTCTACTCGCAGGACGGCCCCAGCGCCTACGAGAGCTACGACCAGATCGTGCTGGCGCGGGCGCCCCAGGAGCGGCTCCGCGAGCGCGCCGCCTACGAGTTTCTGGCGCGGGTCGGCGCGGACGGCCAGCCGGTCTGGACGGCGGACGTCTATCAGCGCGGGCCGGTCTACCGCGACCTGGGGCGCTGCCAGCGACTGGACGCGGTCTATTGCCCGGGGCTGCGGCGCTACCTGCTGGTGGTGGGGCAGAACCACCGCGGCGGCTGGGGCATCTATGACGCGCCGGAGCCGTGGGGGCCCTGGACCACCGTCTATCACACCACCTACTGGGGGCTGGGCTGCACCCACTATTACCGGCTGCCCAGCAAGTGGCTGGACCCCGACGGGGGCGGCGGCTACCTGGTTTTTTCCGGGCGGACCCACGACAACGTCATCTATGACGCCATGTGCGTGCGAAGGATCGAGTTCGAGCGATGAAAATCACGGGGATCGAGCCGGTCATCGTGCAGGTGAACCGGCGGGGCGATTGGCTCTTTGTCCTGGTGCATACCGACGCAGGGATCACCGGGCTGGGCGAGGCGAGCCACAGCGGCAACGACGCGCTGGCCGTGGCGACGCTGGGGCAATTCGCCGCCCAACTGGTCGGGCGCGACCCCACAGAGATCGGCGCCATCTGGCAGGGGCTGAACAAGCCGGAGCCCGGCCGGGTCCACGCCACGGCGCTGAGCGCGCTGGAGCAGGCGCTCTGGGACATCCTGGGGCAACGCCTGGGCGTCCCGATCCGGGCCCTGTTCGGCGGGGCGCTGCGCGACCGGGTGCGGCTCTACGCCAACATCAACCGGCACGTCGCCGAGCGCAGCCCGGAGGGGTTCGCGCAGGCGGCGCGGCAGGCGGCGGCGGAGGGGTTCACCGCCATCAAGCTGGCGCCCTTTGACGAGCTGCGCGGGCCCGACCACGTTCGCACGGGGCCGCGGGCGGCCTGGCGGCCGGGGGTGGAGCGGGTGCGGGCGGTGCGCGCGGCCATCGGCGACGAGGTGGAGCTGGCGGTGGATTGCCACGGGCGGATGGACCTGCCCGAGGCGCTGATGGTGGCGGAGGCGCTCAGGGAGTGCCGCCTCTTTTGGTACGAGGAGCCGGTGCCGCACACGAGCATCCCAGAGCTGGCGGCGCTCACGGCGCGGTGCGGGATGCCCACCGCCTCGGCGGAGAGCGTTTTCGGCGTGGAGGGGTTTCGCCCCTTCCTGGCCGAGCGCGTGGTGGATGTGGTCATGCCCGACGTCAAGCACGACGGCGGCCTGCTGGAAACGGCGCGGATCGCCGGGGCGGCGCGCATGAGCGGGGCGCTGGTGGCCCCGCACAACCCCGCCGGGCCGGTCTCCACGGCGGCGACAGCGCAGGTGGCCAGCACGCTCAGCAACTTTTATATCCTGGAATACGCCTGGGGCGAGGTGAACTGGCGCGCCGACCTGCTGGAGCCGCGGGAGCGGATCGAGGGCGGCTATCTGCTGCTGCCCGAGGGGCCGGGGCTGGGCCACCGGCTGAACCCCGCGGTCGTCGCCGCGCACCGGCGGGCCGCGCCCAGCGCCGCGGATTCCTCCAAGGTGACGCCGGGATAGGGGGCGCCCAAGCCGAAACCTTCACCGCCGCGACCGCGTATATAGGGGCGATCGCGGCTGCCGAGCCACATGGCGCGGCGGCCACCATTTCCCTGACATATAGGCAAGGAGGTTCGGCGATGAGGTTCTCGAAGGCGTTGGTGGGGTTGGCGGCTATCGCGGCCGCGACGGTGTTCCTATCGGGGTGCTGCGCCTGGGGCGGGCGCGTTTCCACGGGCGTCGGCGGCGTCCCGCGCGAGCGGATCACCGGCTCGTTCAAGATGGCCTCGCAGGACTATGACCTGGACGGCTTTACGGGCGTGGAGGCGATGTCGGCGTTTGCCGTGGAGATCGTTCCCTCCGACCAGTATGAGGTCAAGGTGACGGCGAACGAGAACGTGCTCGACCACGTGGAGGTCCAGGTGGAGGGCGACGTGCTCAAGTTCAGCCTGCCCTCGGGCTACACCTTTACCAATATCAGGCTGACGGCAGAGGTGGGGATGCCAGAGCTCGCGCTGGTCAAGCTCTCGGGGGCGTCGCGCGCCACCCTGAAGGGCAAATGGAAGACGGAGCGCTTCGAGGCACGCCTTTCTGGCGCCAGCAACATGAAGGGCGACGTGACGGCGGACGAGATGCTGCTCAACGTGTCGGGCTCCAGCCGGATCGAGCTGGACGGCGCGGCGGCGCGGCTGGAGGCGGAGAGCTCCGGGGCCAGCGCGCTCGAGCTGGGCGGCCTGGAGGCGGTGGCCGCGCAGATCAACCTGAGCGGCGCGTCCCGCGGCACGCTTGACGTGACCGACCGGCTGGACGCGCACCTTTCGGGCGCATCGCGGCTGGAATACGGCGGCTCGCCGGTGGTGAACAGCGACGTCTCCGGCGGCTCGACGCTGCGCAAGCGGTAGACTGGCAAGCAAAAGGCCCTGGGGCGCAAGCCTCCAGGGCCTTTTTTGTTGAGCCGCCTACTTGCAGCAGCAGCCGCGGCTGCTGGCCTGGGCCAGGCGCAGGTCCCAGATGGTCTTGTTGAGCGTCAGGATCCGCTCGGGATCGGCGTTGCCGTTGCCCTCTTCCAGCAGGGTATAGCCGTCGAACTTGGTGGCGACGAGCAGCTCAAAGAGCTCCTGCCAGGGATAGTCCTTGGACAGCTCGTGGATGTGGATGGTACGCATCCAGGGGCGGATGAGGGTAAAGTACTCTTTGATCGAGCCGTTGACGATATCCTGCGGGTTGCAGTTCCAGCAGGCGCCGACGTTGGGGTGGTTGGCTGTGCCAAAGATGGTGGCCATGTAGGGCGGGAAGGCGGTGCCGCGGCCGTGGCACTCGACATAAATCATGACGCCCTTTTTGGCGCCATAGTCGCCGAGGGGCTTGAGCGACTCGCCGATCTGCTTGAGGGTCTTTTCCACGGGGACGCCCTCGGGCAGGCCGTTGGGGCGGACCTTGACGCCCAGCACGCCCAGGTCGGCGGCCAGGTCCACAAAGTCCTTGGCGAGCTGGATGTTCTTCTGAACCTCGGCGGGGTCGGTGGAATGGAACTCGCAGGTGGAGCCCAGGCCCACCAACTTGACCGGGGAGGCTTCGGCCTTGGCGCGCAGCACCTTGCGCTCGGCGGCGGTGAGGGTCGGCTCCACGCCGTGGGCGTGGGTGGTGCGAAACTCGATGCCCTCGTAGCCCAGGGCGGCGCATTTGGCCAGGCAGGTGTCAAAGTCCCAGTCCTTGGCGAGGTTGTAGGTGACCAATCCCAGATGCATTTCGGTTCCTCCTGTGATTAGGTACTGCGGGCACTATACACGAGTTGGGGGGCGTGTCAAATGGGCGGACCCTCTCCCCCCAACCCCTCCCCCAACGCTGCGACATGGAATGTCGTCGGGGAGGGGGCGAGGAGGCGTGGCGCGACCCACGGAGTGGGAGACCCATCGGGTTGCGTCCGGAGCTCTCAAGCCAGAGGCTTGAGCTACGGGTGAGGAGCTACGCGGCGGCGAGGATGGCGGCGGCGCCGGGGGCCAGCTCCACCTCGCCGGTCCAGCCGCCGGCGGCGCGGCGGCAGCCGATGCGCTGTCCGCTGCCGAGCTCCTCCCAGCCGGCGGCCAGGCCATACCCCTCGGGCACGGTCACGGTCACGCGGCGCGACTGCTCCAGGTTCAGGTTCACCAGGAAGAAGAGCCGCCGCTTGCCCGCCAGGCCGGTGCGCCAGACGAGCTGCCCCGCGCCATCGGCTGGCGCCACGCTGATCTCGGGCCAGGCCCCGGCGTCGCGCACCAGCGCGGTGATAAAGGGGGCCAGGTCGGGGCTGGCGGGGCTGCCATAGGCGGCCCAGGTCCCCAGCATGTAGGCGGCGCCCGCGCCATAGGGGACCTTGACCAGCAGCGGCTCGCCGTCGGCGTCCACGCCCAGCACCTGGCCCTTGCCGGCGGCCCAGGGGGTCACCGCCCAGCGGGTGGGGATGGGCAGGCCCCAGGCCTCGCTCCAGCCGTCCTGGTCGGCGACGTGCTTGCGGCAGCGCTCTTGCAGCCCCAGGGCGTGGGGGAGCGGGCGTTCCTTGCCGGTGTAGTGAAAGAGGCCGTTGGCGTCCCAGGCTTGCGTCCAGGCCTCGGATAGGATCGTTCCGCCGACCGCGACGTAATCCAGGATGCGGCGCTCCGCCTCCGGCCCGACCACCACCGCCTGCGGCATGATCAGCAGCTTGACGCGGTCCAGCCCGTCCAGGTGGTTGGCGTCCATGATCTCGTAGGGGATGCCCAGCCGCTCCAGGGCGCGGGCATAGTTGAGGAAGGCGCTGCTCATCTGGTTGGCCGCGCCGGTGATGGACCAGTCGATCATCGGCGTCTCGGGGGTAAAGAGCAGCCCCACGGTGCCCGCGTCGGGGGTGTACTGGTCGAGCAGATCGCCGTGCTGGGCCAGGAGCGCGCCGGTGCGGCGCATGTGCGCCAGCCGGTCCTCGGCCATGCCGTCATCGCCGATGATGCCAAAGCCCGACGACTCGGCGGCAAAGACCTCGTCCCGCCAGCACCAAAAGATGACGGCCTTGGCGCCGCGGCTGTAGCCGTTCCATACCCAGCCCTGCTGCTGGGCGCCGGGGACCGGCGGCCCAAAGGTGAGGCCGATGTTGGACTGCCCGCCTTGCAGCTCGGAGAGCCAGTGGACCTTGCCGCCCGCCGCCGAGCGGACGCATTCGATCCGCACGCCGATATCCTCGCTGGCGAACTCGCTGCCGCCCCAATTGGGAAAGTGCGAGCTGCCATAGCCGTCCAGTTGCTCGGCGTTCATCCAGTCGTTGCCGCGGGTGGTGGGTAGCTCCCAGGAGCGGCCGCGGGGCATGGCCGTGGGCGCGGCGCAGTGGGCCAGGATCGGGCGCGCCGGGTCGCCCTCGCGCAGCGCCTCGTAGCGCCAGCGGCAGGTGTCGGCGGCGCGCCAGTTGAGGAAGCGCTGCCAGGCCAGCGTGTCGTTATAGAGCGGGATCGCGTCGCCCCCGCCGCCGGGGACGCGGGAGGGATAGACGTCCTTCCAGGCGGCGTAGCGGCGGCCCCAGGCGCGGTTGAGCCCGTCCAGGTCGCCATATTCCCGCTTTAGGAAGCGGCGGTACGATTTCAGCGTGTTTCTGCAAAAGCAGACATGGCCGTTGGCGTTGACCATCCAGCGGAGCTCGTTCCAGCAGTCCCAGCCGGCGAGGTTATCGGCGGCGGCGTAGCGCTTGGCGATGACGCGCAGGAATTTGCACATCGCCTCGCGCAGCCCCAGGTGGTCGGTGCAGCCGCCGGGGGTGAGCCCGACGTTGCACTCCTGGCGCGGCGTGGAGATGACCGGGTTGCCCTTGTGGTCGATCATGGCGGCGTCGGGGAACTCGCGCGGGACCCAGAAGGGGGTGATCTCGGGGAGGGTGCTCAGCACCACCTGGAGGCCGCGCTTGGCCGCCCCCTCGATGAGCGCGTCGTAATCGTCCCAGCGAAAGACCCCCGGCTCGGGCTCAATCCAGCCCCAGCAGGCCCACAGTTGCACAGCGTTGAGCCCCGCGGCCTTCATCCCGTCCAGGTCCTGCTCCCACCAGCGGCGGTGGGGGAAGGGCGGGCGGTAGTATTGCACGGCGAGCAGCATACGCACCTCCCTATTTGATCGGCGCGGTCAGCGGCGCGGGCTCGCGCAGCTCGGCGACGGGCTGGCCGCCCACGTTCTTGACCACGATGTACCGGTTCCAGCGGGCATTATCCAGCGGCAGCGGCTCCAGGTCGCCGTACTGGGCGAACATCAGGTGGGGGCCGCGGCTCTCCACGCGCTCCTTGGCGGCGGCGGCCACCAGCCGCCCGGCGGTGAGCATGTTGGCGGTCTCGATGCCATAGGCCAGCTCGGCGGGGGTGCTCAGGGCGAACGACTTGGCGGCGAGCGTTTTCAGCTCGGCCTCGCCCTGGACCAGCCGCTCCTGCACGCGCACCACGCTGGCGATGCGGCTCATGATCGCCTGGCAGCGGGCGCGCGCGTCGGCGGCGGCCGGGCGGTTCCCGCCATCGGGGACCATGTCGGCGAGCCAGGACTGCGCCCTGGAGAGGGCGGCGCGGTCGGGCTCGGGCCAGGCGCCCAGCTCCTGGGCCTCGGCGGCGGCGCTCTGGCCCGAGATCTTGCCAAAGACCTGGCTATCCATCAGGGCGTTGCCGCCGGGGCGGTTGGCCCCATGCTGGCCGCCCGCCGTCTCGCCGGCGGCGTAAAGCCCCGGCACGGTGGTCTCGCCGCGGGTGCGAATCTTGACGCCGCCCTGGAAGTGCTGGATGGCGGGGGCCAGCTCCAGCAGGTCGCCCGCCACCAGGTCCACGCCGCGCTCGGCCAGCCATTGCACCGCGGGGGCGTTGATGGCCCGCAGGCGCTTGAGCGGGGTGTCCATGGCGGAGGGGTCGTTGGGGTCCACGCCCTTGATCTCGCAATACCAGCGCTGGGCCATGCCGCTCAGGATCGCGGGGTCATAGCCGATGGGGTTGGCGCGATAGTCGAGGTAGACCTTGCGCCCGGCGGCCATCTCGTAATAGACGGCGATATCGATGACGTGGGAGGGATCGCGCTGGGAGACGGGCCAGCTCGCGCCCTTGGCAAAGAGCACCTCGTTGATCCGGGACCAGGGCGTGCCCTGGGGGAAATAGTCGGCCAGGAACTCTTTTCCCTGGTCGTTGATGAGGCGCGGGATGGCGCGCATCATCGAGCCGGAGCAGGCGAGCTTGGTCTTGACGGAGGAGAGGCCGATCTGGATGAACTCCAGGTTGACCAGCTCGGCGCCGGCGCGGAAGGCCATGGCGTAGCCGTCGCCGGTCATCCCCTCGGGAAAGACGTTGACGGCGAAGGCGCTGCCCGCGCCGCCGGTGGCCAGCACCACCGCCTTGGCGCGGATGAGCGTCTGCTCGCCGGTGCGCTGGTCCACCGCCAGGGCGCCGGCTATGCGCCCGTCCTTGGAGGGCAGCAGCTCGGCGACCATGGTGTGCTCCAGCAGGTCGATGGGCCGCTGGCGAATCTGGCGCACCAGCGCCTGCTCGATGTGGTTGGCGGTATAGGGGCCGGTGTAGCAGGCGCGGGCGAACTGGGAGCCGTCGGTGACGAACTGGTCGGGGGTGCCGTCGGGCTTGCGGGCAAAGGGCACGCCCCAGCGGTCCAGGTCGGCAAAGGCGGCGGCGGCGTTCTGGGCCAGCACCTCGGCCAGGTCGCCGTCGGAGACATAGCCGCCGATGCGATAGACGTCGTCGGCGTGGTAGCGCCAGGCGTCGGGGCCGCCGGGCTCGGTGGTGGGGAGGGTGGCATGGAAGGCCATGCGGTCGGAGCAGGCGGTGGCGGTGACGCCGCTCTTGCCAACCTCGCCCTTGGTGGCCACCAGGACGCGGAGCCGGGGGCCGCTTTCCTTGGCGGCGATGGCGGCGCGGAGCGCGGCCCCGCCGCTGCCGACGATGAGGACATCACAGCGTTGTTCGTTCATGTGGTGCACCTCCAGTGCGCTTATTGCGATACGCGATCAGCGATCAGCGATCACCGCCTTCATCACCTCGCGGCGCTTGAGGGCCTGCAGGGCCTCCCCGGCGCGCGCCAGGGGAAAGCGGTGCGTGATGAGATCGGCAAAGGGGTAGCGGCCGCTCCAGGCGAGCTGCGCGGCCTGGTAAAAGTGCGACGTGTCGCTGACCCAGACGCCCTGCAAACGGGCGTTCTTGCGCACCAGGTCCTCATAGACCGCCACGGGCGCCTCGCCCACGGGCACGGCGGCCCCGGCCAGGGCGTAGGTCCCGCCCGGCGCCAGCCATTTGACGCCCTCGGCGATGGCCGACGCCGCGCCGGAGCATTCGATCACTGCCTCGGCGCCGCGGCCCTGGGTGAGCGCGCGGATCTGCTCCCACCGCTCGGCGGGGCTGGCGTCGTCCAGGTAGAGGAGGTGGTCGGCGCCAAAGCGGCGGGCCAGCTCCAGCTTCCAGGCGCTGCGGCGGGTGCCCACCAGGATCGCCTGCCCGACGCCGCGCTCCCGCGCCAGGGCCAGGGCAAAGCACCCCAGCGGCCCGGGCCCCTGGACCACCACCGTGTCGCCGGGGCGGAGGCGGCAGGTCTCCACGGCGTGGGCGGCGGTGGCGCCGGAGCAACTGGCCGGCACCAGCAGCGCCGGGTCCACCCCGGAGGGGACCACCAGCACGTTGGTGCGGGCCAGCAGGTGCATGTATTCGGCATAGCCGCCCAGCAGGTGCGGCGGCTGGGCGCAGGAGAGGTTGATGCCATAGGTGCGGCGGTTGGAGCAGAGGTAGGGCTCCTTGCGCACGGTGCAGGCATAGCAGGCGCCGCAGACGACGCCGCGGTCCCAGGCCAGCAGGTCGCCCTCGCGGACGGGCTGGCCGAGGATGTCGCGTCGGGCGCCGCCGGACGTCGCGCCGAGCTCGGCGACGCGGCCCACCGCCTCGTGGCCGAGGATGATGGGCAGGGGGGTGCGCGGGTCTTCCCCCTCCCACATGTGCAGGTCGGAGCCGCAGATGCCGGCCGCCTCCACCTTGACCAGCAGCTCGCCCGGCGCGGGCGGGAGGGTCTCGAAGGCGCGCCAGGCCAGGGGCTGCTTGAACGCTTCCAGGACAGCGGCGTGGACGATCATGCTGGGTTGGTTGTCCTCCTTGTCAGACGAGACGAGGGTATTATAGCCTGCTTGCGCGGGGGCGGCAAGCAAGGAGCGGCGCAGCCGGGCGTGTGCCAAGTCACGATCGCGCCAACGCCGCCGAGCGCTCCAGCGCCCGGCTGTCGAAGCCTGCTGAAGCAGGCTCGGGGATGTCACAGGAGCACACCAGACGCCCTGGAGCCCCCTACGCCATGCCTCATCCCTGCTGAGTGTCGACCAAAGCTCGGAGCGGCCAAAGCCGCCACTACATCCTGCGATCTGCGATAGGCGATCCGCATTTGGGGTTGCGCTGCAACCCAGGTATACTGAGCCCTGTATCATCTCCTACCGGCATGAGCGAGGTCCAGGCCATGAGCAGGTTCGACGCCCTCTTGGGGCCCATCTGGGAGATCAGCAGCCCGTTCTGGCTGGAGCGCGAGACGGCGCGTTACCGCGCGGAGCTGGCCGCCGAGCTGGCGCTGGCGCTGCGGCCGGTGGCGCGCGCCGCCGCCGATTGCCCCGCGCTGGACCCGGCGACGCTGCCCCTGTACCTGGGCTCGGCCCGGCGGCAGGCCCGGGCGCTCCTCTGCCCCGCGACATCGTGCGCCCTATTGGGCGAGACGGGCGCGGGCAAGACCACGCTGCTGCGCCAGGCCGCCCTCTGGCACGCCCTGGACCCCGCCGCGCCGCTGCCGATCCTGCGCAACCTTGGCGGCGCGGGGGCGGGCGACCCGCTCGCGCTGCTGCGCCGCCAGTTGGCCCAGGGCGGGCACCGGCGGCTGGCCGCGCTGCTGCCGGTGCTGCTGGCGGAGGGGCGCGTGACGCTGCTGCTGGACGACGCCACCGAGGCCGATCCCGCCGCGCTGGCGCGCTGGCTCGCCTTCGTGCGGTCGCTGCGCAGGGCTCGCTGGGTGCTGGCGGGGCGCCCCGAGCGGGCCGGGCGGCTGGGCGACCTGCCCACGGCTTGGATTCCCCCGCTGAGCGAGGCGGCGGCGCGGGAGGCGCTGGACCGCTGCCTGGGGCCGGACCCGCGCCGGGGCGCGCCGGGCTGGCAGCAGGTCCCCGGCTGGCTGGGGCTGGCGGAGCAGATCGGCGCCGCGCTCCCGCGGCGCGCCGACTTGCTGGCGGCGCAGGCGGCCAGCAAGGGGGAGCGGTCCGCCAGCGAGGCCGGGCCCTCGTGGGCGGCGAGCTACCGCGCCGCCGAGGCGCTGCGCGGCGCATGGCGCGGCTGGGATGAGGCAGCTTGGCGGCGGCGCATCGCTGAGCCGGCGGGCTGGCGCGAGGTCGCGTTGCTGGCGGCGCTGGCGGAGGTGGGGGAGCGGGCCGAGCTCGTCGGGCGCCTCCTGGCGGCGGGGCAGGGGGGCGAGGAAGGGATCCTGCTCGCGCTCGGCTGCGCCGCGCTGGGCGGGGGGATGGCCGAGGACGTGGCGCTGGGGGCGCTGCAAGCCAAGCTGGCGGGGCAGCGCTTCGACGCCCGTTGGCCGGGCGCGCCGCACCTGCGGGACGTGGCCGCGCCGGAGGCCGCGGAGCTATTGACGCGGCTGTTGGACGGGCCGCCCACCCAGCAGGCCCAGGCGCTGGCGCTTCTGGCCGATCTCGGCGGGTTGCACGCGGCGCGGCGAGTGGCCCGCCACGGGCTTGTGGCGGCCAACGACCTGGTGAGCGTGGCGGCCAGGGACGCCCTGCAGAGGCTGGGGGCCGAGGGCGCGGCGGCGCTATCCGAGATCGTGGAGGGGCAGGATGCCGCGGAGCGCGCGCCGGCGCTGGAGCTCCTGGCGCAGATGGGCGCGCCGGCGGTGGGCGCGCTGATCCAGGCGCTGCACCATCCCGAGGAGCGCGTGGCCGAGCTGGCGGCCGCGGCGTTGGCCGCCATCGGCGCGCTGGCGGCGTCGGCCTTGTTGGAGGTGCTGCGCGAGCCGCATCCGCTGGCCCGGCTCTCCGCCATCTCGGCGCTGCAACAGATGACCGACCCCTCGGCGGTCCCCTTTCTGGCCAAGGGGATGTCCAGCCCCAGCCCCCTCGCTCGCCGCGAGGCGACCATCGCGCTGGGGCGGCTGGCCGGGGCGGGAGCGGCGCCCTACCTGCGCGCGGCCTTCCGGGACTCGGAGGCGGAGGTTCGGCTGGCCGCCCTCTCGGCGGTGACGGACGAGACGGCGCTGCTTTTGATCCCCGAGCTGGTGCGGCTGCTGCGCGATGGCGAGCCGCGGGTGCCGCAGGCGGCGACGGCGGCGCTGGAGCGCACCGGCGCGCGTTGCGTGGAGCCGCTGATCCTGGCGTTCCAGGAGGATAGTTGGGACACCGCCGGGCCGGCGACGCGCCTCATCCAACGCCTGGAGCGGGAGGCGATCCTGCCGCTGACCCAGTTGCTGGGCGACCTCCGCTGGCGGGTGCGGGCGGCGGCGGCGGGGGCGCTGCGCTGGGTGCGCCATCAGGACGCCGTGGAGCCGCTGGCGCTGGCGCTGCGCGACCGCGAGCCGCGGGTGCGCGTGGCGGCTTGCGCCGCGCTGGGGCTCTTGCGCCACGAGCGCGGGCTGCCCCATCTCCTTTCGGCGCTGCTGGACCGCGACCGGCGCGTGCGGCGGGCGGCGGGTTGGGCGCTGGGCGAGCTGCGCGAGGCCCGGGCGGTGGAGCCGCTCCTCTCCCTGCTGAGCGACCGCGACGGGGACACCCGCGCGGCGGGGGTGGAGGCGCTCTCCAAGATCGGGCAGCCGGCGGTGCGCCCGCTGCTGCAAACCCTGGCGCGGCCCGATTGGCGCGTGCGGCAGGCGGCGATCAGCGCCCTCAAGCTCATCGCCGATCCCAGCACGGTGCCGGCGCTGCAAGAGGCGGCGGCCGATGCCGATTGGCGGGTCCGGCAGGCCGCGGCGGAGGCGCTGGGCGAGATCGGCGACGCGCGAGGGGTGGAGGCGCTGGTGGCGCTGTTGGGGGACAAGCAGGACGGTCCGCGCTGGGCGGCGGTGGAGGCGCTGGCGCGGGTGGGCGCGCCGAGCTTGGCGCCGCTGCTGCAGGCGCTGGGCCACGAGCGCTGGACGATCCGCTGGGCGGCGGCCTCGGCGCTGGGCAAGATCGGCGCGCCGGCGCTGCCGGGGCTTTTGCAGGCGCTGACGGGGCGGGCGCCCGAGGCGCGCTGGGCGGCGCAATCGGCCATCGCGCAGATCGGCAGCGCGGCGGTGCCTCAGGTGGCCGAGTTGCTTCATAGCCGCCATGCCGACGCGCGGCAGGTGGCGGCGGAGACGCTCAGCCAGATCGACACGCCGGGGGCGCGCCACGTGCTGGCCGAGCACGGCTTGAGCACGTGGCAAGAGGAGGAGCGCCCCAAGCGCCGGCGGCGGTAGCCCAGGAGCGCGATGAATCGCGCACTACAAGCCAGGAGCGCCTGGGAGCGGCCAGTTCGTAGTGCGCGATGGATCGCGCATCCTGGGGCCTGTCGGGCCAATTCATGAATTGCCCCGACAGAATACTCAGTCTAGCGGCTTGCGGTAGCAGGTCTCGCGCTTGATGGGCCGGTAGCCGAGGCTCTCGTACAGGCGCAGGGCGCCGTTGGGGTTCTCTGTGTCCACCCCCAGCGAGACCTCGGTCATGCCCATATCGCGGAACATCCGCTGGCTGCGGGTGATCAGCGCCTTGGCCAGGCCGCGGCGCCGCCAGGGCCGCCGCACGCAAATGTCCTCAGTATAGCCGCGCAGGCGATGGTTGACGCGGTTCTCTTCCTCGTTGACAAAGTTGAGCACCATGCCCGCCACCTGATCGCCCTCCCAGGCCACCTGCCAGAGCTGCGGCTGAAAGAACCGGTTGGTCAGCCATTCGTCATACCAGGCCTCGTTGGGCTCGCTAAAGCCCCAGTGATCGCGGAAAGCCTCCACGTTGGCCTCCCAGATGGCGCGATAGTGCTCCGGCTGGGCCGGGCGCACCTCCAGCCCCTCCGGCAGGGGCAGGTCGGGGATGCCCTCCAGGTTCGGGCGCACCATCGAGTAGCCGTAGCGCATGGGCCGGTAGCCGGCGGACTCCAGCACCGAGGCCCAGTGGGCCTCGCCGCCATCGGCCCAGGAGTCGAACACCAGCTCGCCGGCAGGCTTGAGCTCGGCGGCCACCTGACGCATGCGGCGCTCGCACTGGCGGAGCAGCGCCTCGCGGATGCCCAGTTGACGCCAGGCGGGCAGCAGCGCCACATAGACCCGCGCCCGCCAGGGGCCGTTGATCTCTTGCGACCAGGAGCTGCGGCCAAAGCCGATCATCTGGCCATCCACCTCGGCAAAGACGAGGTCCTTCTGCAGGTCACAGTTGACCAGGTGGGTGTAGCGGACGGCGACATCGTCTAGGGTCTGCACCCATTCGTCGCCGTCGGCCTCGCGGCAGCCCTCGTGGACGGCCAGGATGCCCGGATAGTCGGATTCGCCCCGGAAGCGCCGAAAGACGAGGCCAGGCACCTCCGGCGCGTCGGGCAGGGTCACGAGGTCTTGTGCGGTGAGAGTCATGGTATATGGTCCCCTTTCATGGGAAGAATTGGGCAAACAAAAAGGCCGTGAACGGCGGGGTCCACGGCCTTATCTACGCATAAGCAAGGCCGTGGGTGTCGTAGCCGCCCACGGCCTTTTGGTTGCCTATTGGCTCAACCTGGCGAAGGGCACACTACGACAAGGACAGGCGGTGCCGCCGCCCAAAATCCGTTGTACGCGGGCGATGCTGCTAACCATTGTCGCGGTCTCCTTTCCCAGGGTCATATTGAGATTATACACCAGCGCCGCTACGATGTCAAGTTACTCCTGGCCGTCGCTAGGGCTTGTGCAAAGTCGCGCTCGGCGATGAACTCGCCGAGCTACGGCGGCATGGAATGCCGGGGCTGCGCCTGATAAAATCAGGCTTCGGATTCCACGCCGCGGAGGCCCCGGAAGCCCGATTCCATCGGGCGCGGTGGCGTAGCACGGCGTCGGCATTCCATGCCGCTGATCGCCGTGCGGGGCGGCG
>ENA-UOUL01000667-UOUL01000667.1-bioreactor-metagenome-genome-assembly--contig:-NODE-667-length-57369-cov-7.850241_pt1 | contig 57369 bp, 52 predicted proteins | sample MGYA00249838_ERZ747220 | MGnify/ENA primary metagenome ERZ747220 (study PRJEB28778, sample SAMN05720191) | bioreactor metagenome | isolation source: Anaerobic biogas reactor | place: USA:Washington... | reverse complement strand
TGAAAGCCCTTGATTTCAAGCCATTCTGCCGCTCTGACAACAGCATTTCTTTGTATCAATTCTTGGGTTTACCTTTCACTGAAATGCTGAATATTACCAAAGCTATGTTGCACTGCATAATCTTCCAGATACTTCTTCTGGTTTGTTATGGAGTTGGATTCGCCCTGCATCTCATCATCACGGGACAGACGCTCGTAAAGTGCTGTTATTCTGTTATCTTTAGCCATTTTCTCAGCTCCTTTCATAATGCTAAAAAATAAGAACACACAGAAAACACTTCATTTTTTAATGACCTATTTTCTCTGTATTCTTAAAATCTAACCCTTCGGGTCGGTAACAACATAAGAACTGTGCATTTGCATAAGGTTGGGCTTTACGAAAAAGCGGGTCTTGCCGCTGCCGGAACCGCCGATAACAAGAATGTTTTTGTTTCTTGCATACTTCGGCTGCTTCGGGCGGCTGCTCATCATCAGCCTTTCGGTCTGCGTCAGCAGCACATTATTTTCAAATACAGGGTCGATATACGGCTTTATATCCTCCGCGCCGCCCCATGAAGCGTTTTGTCAAGTGCTTTTTTGAGTTATTGACGCAAATTCTTGTGAAAGTGCGAAAGTGCAAAGTGCAAAGGGTCTGCGTTTTGCACTTTCAGCTTGCGGGTTCGGGCGGCTGCTTCTTCTTGATGAAGTTATACCATTGACCGCCGACACGCCTTGCGCCCAAAATGCTGCCCATGTTGCGCTTGGCGTTCTGTACCGTCCTCTCGGATATTCCGGCTTCGGCTGCGGCCTTTACAATGTCCTCGCTGGCAAGCTCTTTCCCGTCTGCAAGCAGGTCAAGTATCAGCTTCTCGGCTTGTTCGGTCTTGGTGGCGGTGTTCCCGCCCGCGCCGGATAGCAGCTCGTCGGCGGTTATGTCGTATTCGCCTATCCATGAAAAGCCTGTTTCCGGGTCAAGGCAAAAGGCAACGGGCTTGCCCTCCGGCGCCAGGGAAGATTTGTCATGGACGATAACACGCACATTCGGCTCCCGCTTCACGCGCCCGATCAGCAGGACGCTCCTTGCTGCGGCGCGGAAGTCGATAGAACCTAAGCCCCGGTATGCGCTCTGCCCTCCGGCAGCTTTGTTCAAGTGTCCGATAAGGATAACGGCGCACCCGGTACGCTCGGCAACATCGGCAAGACGGCGGAACATGGGGCGCACTTCGTTTGCCCGGTTCATGTCGGTCTTTTCGCCCATGTACGCCTGTATTGGGTCAAGGATAATCAACCGCGCCCCGTTCTGCGTGATTGCCTTTTCTATGCGCTCGTCGGAGAGGGTAAGCTCCCGCTTGGCTTCATCAATCACAAGCACGCGGTCAAGGTCGGCTTCGGCTTCTATCAAGCGGGGCTTGACGGTATCGCCCAGCCCGTCCTCGGCGGTCTGGTAAATCACTTGGAATGGCGGCAGGGGCTTCATTCCCGGCAGCGTTCCCCCGGTGGTGCAGGCAGCGGCAAGGCGTAGGGCAAAGGTGGTCTTGCCCTCGCCGGGGTTGCCTTGCACAATGGTTACTTTCCCGAAAGGGATATACGGCTCCCATAGCCATTCAACGGTCTGCGTGTCAACCTCGCTCATGCGGATAATCTCGACGGTTTCTTCCTGCGGCGGCTCTTTCAGGCCGTAAACTGCTTCCTGGATATACTTCCCGTCTGTGATTTCTGCCCGGTGCTGCAATACCTCGTTCCAGTCCTTAAACAGCGGCACAAGGCGGTGGACGGTCAAGCCCTCCGGCACAAGCTCCGCAAGGCGGCTACAAGCGTCGTTTCCGGCTTGGTCGCTGTCAAGGCAGAGGTAAACGGTCTTGATGTTCGGACGGTCAGAAAGGAAACGCAATAGGGCTTTTTCTCCCACGCCGCCCAATGACAAATAGCTCTGCTTCTGCCATTCCTTTTTGAACAGGCAGAGGAAAGAGAGCAGGTCAACGGGGGCTTCAAAGGCAAAAAGCCTGTCGCCCTCGCCCCGGTAACAGAAATTAAAGGCTTTGTCGCTGCCTTTCACATCGAGCCGGAAGTTTCCCGCCGTTCCCTTGCTGTGGGCGTAGCGCGGTATTCCGTCCTCGTCCCGCCCCACAAATACGGCGTTGTGGTGGGCTGCGTCCTCGTAAATATCGCCGCGGGCAAAGAAAAAGCCCGTCACATCTTCATCAATGCGGCGGGCTGCTGTGAGGTAGTTCCTCGCTGTTCGGTTGTCGCTGTTTGGGGGTGGTAGCCGGAAGTCGGAAAGGGACGCGGGGCAAGGTCTGTCCGGCGGCGGTGCGGCTCCCTTTTCTCCTGTGAGAAGTTCCACGGCTTCGGTGAAGCTCTTGCCGAAAAACTCTATAACAAAATCAACGGGGCCGCCGCCCTTGCTCTGGCTGTGCCTGTACCATTTGTTTCCCCGGACGGTCAAGCTGTCGTGCCGTTTCCAGCGGTATTCATTCCCGGCGCGGGTAAGCTGCTCGCCCTGTGATTGCAGGAAAGAAACAAGGTCGGCTTGATTCGCCCGGTCTATCTGTTCTTGGGTGTAGTACAAAAATCTCAACTCCATTCATCGTTCTAAGTCGTGCCGCTTGGCGCGGGTCTGCTCCGGCTGGTCGGCTTTCAGTGCAATATCAACGCACTTGCGGATATTGTGCAGCTCGGCAACCTCGGCGCGGGTTTCTTTCAGCTTGGTATATTCCGCTGTTCTCTGCCCGCTGAGAGTGGCGTACTCTTTTTCCCATTCAGAGATAGGCAAGGTCTTTGTCCCTTTCGGCAGATTTGCATGGAGATAGCGGCTCGCTGCGTTCCATAGCGTAAGCTCGGCGCGGTGGGCTTCCTCGTACTTGTCACGCTTGCTCGTCCAGCCATTTTTCAGCTTTTTCAGCTCGTCGTGAATGGGCTTGTACTCGGTGTAGTTCTTCCCGTATTCAATCAATTTCTGCAATTCTTTCATGCGCTTCTCGGCGGTTTTCATGCCCTCCCGGATAGCGTCGGCTTGGTCGCTGACAGAGGAAAGGGCAGCGTCCAGCTCCGCAAGGGTAGAAATACCATGCTCGGAAAGATAGTTGACCGCCTTTGCAACGGTTTTCAGTTCATCGGCGGCGTGCTGCCTTTGCCAACTCTGCGAATACTTCCGGCTCTTTTCTCTCTGAACGCTTAAATACTTCATCAGCAGATTTGCAAGGCCGGGGGATTGCGGGGGCTGCTCCGGGGCGGTTTCCCGCGCCTTGAACAGTTCGCCAATCCATTCTTTGAGCTTTCCAATCTGCGCCCTGATTTCCCGGATAAGGCGGTTTGCCTTTCGGATATTCCGGTTCAGCTCGCCTTTCTCGGTGGCTATGCCTTTCTTCTCCATTTGACAGGCCGCTACGCCCATGTGGACGGTGGGCAGCTCGTCAATGCCGCGCTCGGCGTTGCTGCGGTAGTCGATACGCTCCGGGTGTCCGGCGCGTTCAAGGTAGGCGTTTGAAATATCCGCCCATGCCTTGCGCCATAAAAGCGCGTTGCCCTTGTCGTTCCAGCCTGTGAGGTCAACTTTGTGTGTCTTGTATCTGCCGCTTGGTAAGCGTATGCGCTCGCCGTTCTCGTCAAGGTCATATTCCTTTTTGGACTTCGCCGCCCATGCGCCGCGCTCGTCAAGGGGGCGCATGGTAAGCATGATATGACAATGGGGGTTGCCGCTGTCGGTGTCGTGAATGGCAAAATCAACGCACATTCCTCTTGAAACAAATTGAGAGGAACAGTATTCACGGACAAGCCGGATCTGTTCCTCTCTGGATAATTCTATGGGGAGTGCTGCGTCAATCTCTCTGGCAAGCTGGGCGTTCCCGGCTTTCTCGTAAAGCTCCACGCTGTTCCACAAGGTTGAACGGTCAGAGAAAGAGGGCGGGGCATGGGGCGGCAGTAGGATTTCCGTATGGACAACGCCGCGCTTGCGGGTGTAGTCATGGGTCATTCCGTCCCACTCGTTTGTGATTTTCTCGCCGCTTCGATAGGCGGCTGCGGCAACGGCTGACTTGCCTTTTCCTCGGCTCACAATGCCGATGTTACAATGGTAAATGGCTATGGGTATCACCTCCCGGATAGGATAACCAAACCCGCAAAAATGGTACAGACGCCAACGGCGGGTGTACTGTTTTTGTGGGTGTGCAGGGATAGCCGCGTAAGCGGCGCAAGGGGTGCAGCCCCTTGTTGCGGCAAAGCCGCCATATCGGAGCGCGGGGAAAGTTCCCTGTGCGGAGATACGCCCTCGGCAGAGCGCACACGCCCGCAAGGGTGTATAAGTGCGCCCTTTGTTCCAAAGGGATTATTCGCTTTTCCCGCCCTCGGTGCGTTTTTTCAGATAAGCCCGCGCTTCCTCGCTCGTCAGGGCAAGCCGGAGAAAGGCGGCGGCTTCCTCATCGGTCATGGTCTTGGCTTCCGGCACAATGCTCTCAAAGACTGCGCCTCGGACGACCAGCCGGTGGCTGCGCGTCCGGCGTTCCTCTTGGGATAACTTTTGCCGCAACACCTTTTCCCGATTTTCAAGCTGCCGGATTTTCTTCTTCCCGTCCTCAATCTCGGCTTGCAATTCCTCGCGTTTTTTTTCTCTCGGTTTCGTCATGGGTGGTCACTCCTTTCTACCTGTCGGCATAGAAAAAGGACAGTCGATTTCCTCGGCTGTCCTTTTGATTAGGGTGTTTGGTTTACTCCGTTCTGCTCAATAAATGGGAATATTAAATATCAATACGCCCTTTAATACATTCCTATTAAAACATCAGCTTCGATTGTCAAATGTGTGAGAGTACGCCAATCAACGCAATCTTTTTCAACGCAAAAGAGAAGCGGCGTCATTTCAATAAACGACATTCTTTGTTCTGATGACAACTGTACGGTGGCTGAAACCGTTTCTCTTGAAATGGTTTTAAGATATTTCTCAAAATATTCAACGACAGACTCATTTGAATAATCTGGATTTTTCAAGTGTGCTTGCACTTTAGTCCTGATTTCCCTCAAATGATTTTTCGTAGGAATTACTTTCACAACATATCCGTTAGGAGATAGCAATCGCTGAAATTCTTTGTAGTGTGCAGGCGAAAATATGTCTAAAATACAATCCATACTTCCGTCTTTCAAAGGGATTTTTGATAAGTCAGTAACAAACCACTTCACTGCTTTGCGCTTGTCTTTTTTTGATGCAATCTGTATTGCCTCCCTTGACAAGTCAAAGGCAAAGATGTTTCGTTCTGTTCTTTGCTGTATCTGCCTTGCATAGAAACCCTCGCCGCAACCAACATCTAAAATGTTTCTTATAGATGGCGTATCAGAAATAAACTGTATGATTTTCTCCAACACAACATCATACATGCCATACTCCAAAATTTGGTGCCGGTTGTCAAAAGACCGCTTGCTGTAGTTGGTTTTGGGCGATGATTTTAACAACAAATTTACATACCCATATCTTGAAATATCAAAGCAATGTCCATGTCTACAAATTAGGCTATTGCCTTGTATATCCATTGATTTTGTGCAAATTGGGCATTGAAAATAAACCTTGCTGTCTGCAAAGCGTGATAAATTATTATTCATTTGTTTTTCCTCCGTAATTACATCTCTGCTTCAATAAGCGAGTTATGCAATACGGATAACCGCAACATAACTCGCGGTTTTATCTTAATCTCATAAATGTAACCATTGTGTTGTCCTCCAATCAATTCCGCAGTATTACTCTGCTTTTAGAAAAAGTATAGCACAAAACTATGAACATTTCAACTCTATTTCAGCCTGTCGGCGACGTTGCTCTCTCTGGCATACCGCCGCGCCGCTTCCCGCCGTTCCTCGCTGTATGGGGCGGTCAGACGGAAAGAGAAGCGGCCTTTCTCAATGTCAAACTCCATGCAGCCCGTTTCCGGGTCTGCGTCAGTCTGCTGGCAGATCGCCGGATAACGGCGGCTGTATGCAAGCAGACGCTTTTTCAAGGCGGTGTTGTGGGTGCGGATATGGATAAGGGGGTCTTTCTCGTCAAACCAAATATCGGTGGTCTTTTCCTGCTTGGTAAGCCCTGTTCTCATGCAAACTCCTTTCTGTGCCCCTGTTACGCAATAGGGGCATTTTTCGGGTGTTTTCTCCGGCTCTTGACTTGGAGAAAACGGCGTTTTTGACGATAAAAACCGCCCGAACGTGGAATGTATCGTCGGGGCGGCTGTTATCGCAAGATTTCCGATTTTTCCGGCTCTTGACCGTCAGACGCAGATAAACACGAACTGTCGGCAAGTATCGTCTTGAGCAGCTTGTCGCGGAATGTTTCTGTGCTGCTGTGATTGAAAAATAACTCCGCAACAATAGTCTGCCCGTTTCTCTGCGTCGTGATGATACTGTCGGGGGTCTGTTCTGCCATAGGCAGCTCCTTTCTCCGGGCACAAAAGAGGGACTTCCCGTAGCCGGAAAATCCCTCTTGGTTGTCGGTTATTCTGTTTTACTGTGCGGGCTGTGCGGCGGCGGTCTGCGCCTTTCTCCTTGCCCGGTATTCCCGCGCCTTGATACGCTCATACTCCCGCTGCTTTTCAAGGTTTCGCGCCCGGTACTCCCTTGAATACTTCCGGTGGTAGGCGCGGCTCTTTTCCTTTTTGGCTTCTTCGATTTCTTCCCGCATTTGCCGGATTTCCTGCTCTGTCGGCTCTGCAAGCTGCGTTACTTCGTTCTCAAATCTGCCGATATAGTTGAAATATATGCTGATGTGCTGGATTGCGTATCTCGCCCTTTTCTGGTCGCGCTCATGCACTTCAATCCTGCTGATAAACTCGTTGAGAATGGCGGGGGTGAGGTCAGTAAAGGCGGCATGGCGTTCCGTCAGCTTCAAAAACTTCTGCGCCCGTCCTCCCGCGTTCTCATAAGCGGATAGCTGCTCTTGGAGTATGGAAAGCTCCGTTTTCAATGCGTAGTATTCTTCTGAATACTTCTGCGACATTTGCTCGTAGCGGTCTTGCGGGATAGTGCCGAGGGCGTTGTCCTCATAGAGCTTGTTCAGCACCTTGTCGATCTGTTCAAGGCGCGTCGTGATTTGTGGGATACGCTTCTGCTGCTTTTTGGTCTGGTCGGTCTGCTGCATGGCAAGGTTCTTTTTCACTAAGGCTTCAAACTCCGCCCGGTTGCTGATAGAATAGTCCTCGATTTTCTTCAGCACTTCCGCGACGGTCTGCATGAGCAAGTCCGCGTCAATGATGTGCGGGGAATGGCATTTGGGGTTTTTGGCTTTTCCCTTGTGGTACTCGCTGCAATAGGCAACGTGCCGCTTGCCGCCGTTTCTGTAATCTATGCGGATGTGCATTTTTGCGCCGCAATCCTTACAGAAAAGCAAGCCCGACAAAGGGTGGATTTCCCCGTCCCCGTTGGGGCGTCTGACGGGCGCGTTTTCCAAAATCCGCTGTGCGGTTTCAAAGTCGGCGCGGTCAATAATCGGCTCATGCACATTTTCGGTTATCTGCCATTGGCTCCGGTCTACATAGTGGTTCCGCTTGTCCCGGAAATGCTTTGTAGTCTTGAAGTTGACTACATCGCCGCAATACTCCTGCCGTGTAAGGATATGGGTCAAAGTGGCTTTGTTCCACTTGTAACGGTTATCCTCATTGAGCGCCCTGTTTTTGCACGTTCCCCGCCCGCGCTCTTTCATGTAGAATGTGGGCGTTGGGATTTGCGCCTGCGTCAGATATACGGCGATTTGGTTGCGGTTTTTCCCGTCCAGAAACAGGCGAAAAATCAAACGGACAACTCCGGCGGCTTCCTCGTCGATTATCCAAAAATCCTTGTTGTCCGGGGATTTGACATAGCCATAGAGAGCTTCGGTGGCAATCGGCTTTCCACTCATGCCCTTCGTCTTAATGCCGGTCTTTACTTTCTTGCTGATGTCCTTTGCGTACCACTCCGACATGATGTTGATAAAGGGCGCAAACTCCAATGTGTCGGGCTTCTCGCTGTCTATCCCGTTGTTGACCGCGATAAAGCGCACATTGTTCCGTCTGAATATCTCCATAGCGTTGCCGACTTGGAGATAGTCGCGCCCCCAGCGGGTCATGTCTTTCATAATACACACGCCGATTTTACCGTTTTCTACGTCCTCTATCATGCGGGAGTAGGCGGAGCGGTCGAAAAATCTGCCGCTTTCATCGTCGTCAATGTAGTGCCGGATATTCGTCAATTTTAGCTGTCTGGCGTAGCTTTCCAAAAACTTCTTCTGGTTCTGTATGAAGTTGCTTTCGCCGCCGTCCCTGTCCTCGTCGCCTACGGAAAGGCGGGAGTAAAGGGCTGTGATTTTGTTGTAATCATTCATGTGCATATCCTCCTGTGCGTCCATGTAGAGTTCTTTACACTTAAGATTATGCACTCCAACGTGCAGAACCGTATTCCATGCCTTTTCGGTACTTCTTCGCGTTCTTGCCTTTCATGTAAACGGCAAGCCGGATAATGACCGCCCCCGCAATGCCGATAAGCAGATCGGCGGGGTGCAGGCTCGGCGCGATACTGGAAAAGGCGGCGGCAAAGCCCGTCCCAAGCTGCAAGAGCTTTTCGCTTGCGTCTGCGCCGGGGGTAAGGCGTATTGCTGCGCCTATCTTGTCAAACAGATAGACAAAGAGCAGATAGGGCAGGTTGAGGATAAGCAGCTTTTTGACTTCCTGCTTCATAGCGATACCTCCCTGTCCTTGTTCTTTACCTTGTCCCGCTGCGCGTTCAAGCCCGCCGCCTTTTCTTTCAGAGAGGAAAGCAGCTTGCGGATAGAGGGCTTTTTCTCCTGTGTCAGCTTCTTTGCGGAAAACTCCTTAAAGGCTGCGGTCAGCACGTCAGCGTCGCGGCCTTTGAAAAACACAAGGTAGCGGGGCGGGTTTTCCGTCGTGTCCTTTTTCAGCGCAAAGTCGATACCGTACTTTTTCGCCGTACTCTCAAAGGCTTTGATATTGCCCTCGGTAATCTCAATGTTGGAAACTCCCGCGTTCTGCTTCATAAGCTGCTTTAAGGTCTGCTTGCCCTGCGGCGTTTTGTCTTTCTGCTTCTTCATCTGTGCAAGCAGCGTTTTCATAGCCTTTTGAAGTGTCTGCGCGGTCAGCTTCCCGGTCTTGATGTAAAGGGCTATGGTCTTTTCGTTGATTTCATCTTGCATTTACCGTCCTCCTTTCGCGGTAGTCTGATAGTGTTAGGGTGGTACGCCGCTGCGGTAGCCGCCCATAAGCTTTAGATACGGACGCGCAAGCCGTTCAAATCCTCGGCGCGGATACCCACAAGGTACCATTCCTGCGCCGCGCTCATTTCAATGCGGGTCGGCTTCCATTTGCCGCCTGTGAATACGTCGAAACACTCTCCGCAATGCAAGCCGCCGTAATAGTCGGCAATGTCAAAGCGAATGTCGTAGCGGTCGGTCTGTTCGTCAAAAATCAAAGCTCCTGTTTTCTGTGCCATGTGGTAATCCTCCTTTAGATTTTGCCTGTCGCCATGTCGTGAGCGACAAGGGCGGTATAGTAGCTGTCAATGGTATTCGGCGCATTGAACAGCACCGCTTTAAGGTACTGTTTGATGTTGCGGATTTTGGTGGTATTCTCTTTCATGCAGTCAAAGACAAATTCAATGTGACTGCTGTTGAGCTTCATAAACTTTGCCTTGACAAGCTCTGCCGGGTAATCGTCCCCGGCGATACGGATTGTCTTTCTCTTGCTGCATACCGTTTCAAGGATAATCGAAACAATTTCGTCCAGACGGTCTTTGTCTACCTGCCCGTAGCGTACAAAATGGTCGTACTCGATATTGTCCTTGATGATTTCCTCATAAACGCTGTATGCGTCTGTCGCTTCCTTTCGTTTCCGTTCCGGCGGCTCTGCCGCTTCCCCGTCGTAAGGCAAGGGATTTAGGGAATGGATAGGAATGGAATCGGTACTTGATAAATCTATATTTGATTTTTCTTTTTTGGGTAAGTTAGTCTTTTGTATATCTTTATTTAATTGCGTTGGATTTTCCAACGTAGGTTTTTTCTGCGTAGGTTTTTCCAACGTTGGATTATCCAATGTTGGATTTTCCAATGTAGGTAAATCCGATACAGGCGGGGTCTGCGGCTGCTCAAAAATCACATAATCTGCGCCGCGCAAGCGTCCTTTCTCGTCGCGTTCCCTTGAACGCACGATATACCCGGCGCGTTCCAGTTCCTTAACGGCTTCCCGGATAGCGTCGATTTTCTCCCGGTTGATAAAGGACAGCCCCGCAAGGGTGTAGTCCCAATCCTCTGGCAAGGACAGCATTTGCGATAACAGCCCTTTTGCCTTTAGGGATAGCTCCTTATTGCGTAAGTGGTGGTTGCTCATAACCGTATAGCCCTTGTTGCGCTCCACTCTGAAAACTGCCATAGCTTCATCACTCCTTTGCTGCATACCTGTTACGCAATAGAAACGCGATTTTGAGGGTTTAGGTATCAATCCCTTATCCGCTGAAAACCGCGTCCGCAAAGCCGCGTAAATCAAGGGCTTTTTCATGCCTACTGCGTAACAAAGGGCATGAAAAAAGCGGCGTTCCTGTTCTTCCTTGTGGGAAGTGAGAAACGCCGCCTGTGCGGTGCGTTATTCTGCTTCTTCGGCTATGAGGTCTTGTATGACTTCGCCAAAGTCTGCCGTAAAGGAAAAAATGAAGTATTCCAAAACGGCGGGGTCTGCGTCCATAGGCTCGGCTTCCTCGGAAAAGGGCAAGCCCATAAGCCCATAGAGCATTTTTATGATTTTGAACAGCTTCCCCCGGTCGGCGGGGGTGTTCATGGTAACAAGTACGTCGGTCAAGCGGTTTACGGTTTCCATGTCGCCGCCTGTCGTTACCCATACCATTTCTGCGAATGGCTGCGTGATTGCTCCGGTTACTAATTTCATATATTCTAAATCTCCTTTATTTTCAATGGTTTTTCGGGTTTTGGGGACACACTCCGCACCAATTCCGCACCAATTTTTCGCAGCGCACCATTTTTAACTTGCCACATTGGTGTCCTGTTCGAACAGTTTGATGGCGTTGGTCAGGGATGTGTCGGTGACATGGACATAACGATCCATGGTTGTTTTAATGCTCGCATGACCGAGCAGCTTCTGCAAGACTTTCGGCATAACGCCCCGTTCAATCGCACGGGTAGCGTAGGTGTGTCTCAGAGCGTGCATACAGAACCGCTTGATTTTCGCCTCATCGCACAGCTTGTACAGATGGGTGTCATAGGAACTGTTTTTTGCAGGCTCTCCGGTACGGAAATTGATAAACACCAAATCTCGCATACAAAGGTACTCTGTCTGACCTGTCCGGCGATCCACATATTCCAGAATCTGAGATAACAGTTCTGATTCTTTGCGGGTGAAGCGTTCATCGTAGCACGATTTCAATACATCGTATGCCCGCTTCGTCAGCAGGATCGTGCGGTAGCTGGTCTTTGTCTTAGGAGGACCAGCACGCCAAATGCCTTCGCTGTGGCGATATTCCAAGGTCTTGTTGACAGTCAGTGTCCGCTTCTTCCAGTCAATCGCATCCCAAGTCAAGCCGATCATTTCCGAAGTGCGCAGTCCGGTCTCCAACAGCAATACATACTGTCTGTAGTTGTGAGAGCGTTTTGCGGTTTCCAGAAACAGCGTCTGTTCTTCCACAGTTAAGAACTTGATGTCATCCACAGCCCGGACGGGCTTCGTATAACGAACCCCGTCCATAGGATGTTTTGTAAGCATATCGTTCATGACTGCGGCTCGGAACATGGTTCCCATGGCAATATACGCCTGCCGAATGGTGGAGCCAGCATAAGTGGCTTCCATCCGATTCAGGACAATCTTGCAGTGCATGGGTTTGACATCACATAAGCGCATATTTCCGATAACAGGCTGGATGTTCTTTTGATACCGTTCCCGGTAATTTCGCCGGGTGTTGGGAGCCAGATCCGCAATCAGATTGGTGATCCAGAACTCAAACCAGGCATCCACCGTCATTTCGGAGGATGTGTTGCAAACATCGTGCTTATCTTCGTACTGCGCATCAGCCAGCCAGTTGCGAGCTTCCGGAAGTGTGTCAAAGTGCTTTTCCTTGCGGGAGCCGTCCTTTGCGGTATATCTTGCGGCGTACTTTCCGTCTTTTCTCTGGCAGATACCTTTGCCAATTTCTTTGCCTTTTAAGTTTTTGCCCATTTAATGAACTCCTTTCCTGAGTGCCGGAAACGAGAGTTCATCACGACACTCCATTCTATCATGAAAGTGCTTTTTTTTCAATAGATTTCGATGTTTTTGGTGCGCACCAATTTTGCCTGTTCTGTTCATCAAATCGCAACTCTCCCTTCGATAAATTCCTCAAAAGCCTTGCGTTTGACCAGTTTCTTTGTACCTACATACAATACAAAGGGACAGTTGGGTTGTTTCAGCATCTCGTCAATCTTGTTGATTCCGATATTGCTGTATTCAGCCGCTTCCCGAATGGAAAGCAGCATTTTACGGTCGATAGGCAGGATCGTTGCCTGCTGGTTCTGATTCATCATAGGCACAAATAATTCCTTTCTTATATTTCCATATCCCGTCCGTGCTTGCGGGCAGGAGCCTTGTGTTCACGAGTTTCCTTTCCTCTGGCGAGGATGGCAGAAAGAAAAGCCCTGACCCGTTCTGCTGCGATTTCCAACGCATCCAGATAGGGCTGGGCTTTTTCTTTCAGTTCTTTATATTTTTCGTTCAGTTCGTCATGCCGCTGTTTCCAGATGGAAGCGGATTTTACAGCGGAAGCCAATTTTTCTTTCAGGCGTTCATTCTCAGCATTGAAGATAATTCCGTTTGTGGCGTATCGTTTCAGGGTATCGCACTGGTCTGCTGTGAGGGTGACATTTCCGGTGAAGGAATTTTTCTTACCCATCGCTTCAATATCCTGCACGGTCACTGCCACCGTCTTCGCAGTCTTGGTTTCCTTTTGCAGAGCTTTCAGCTTCTTTTCCTGTTTCTCCACAGCAGATTGGGTATCCGCCAATGCCTGTTCCGCTTGGTCTGCCCGTGCCGTCACAGCTTCCAGACGCTGGGTTTCGGCTTGCACCTTAAACTGAGTAACGGTCAGATGTTCCTCGGTGCTGCCACGCTCTCCACGCTCCACATCGGTATATCCGGCAGCTTGCATGAAATTGAAAAAGTCATCCTGCAACACACTGTAGGACGACTTCAAAATCTTTTTTCCTTTTGTGTTCAACATGGGATTGCCGTTCCCGTCAAGAACAGGTTTGGATTCCCATTTCTTACTGCGGCTGACCTGCATGATCGTTTCCTTGACTGTTCCCCGGAGGGCTTCGTCCTTGCACCGCTTCGACCAGAGAATCTGTTTTTCCACCACCGGGATATAGACCACATGAAGGTGGTAGTGGTACACATCCTCGCCAAGAGCTTCCGACATTGCCCGGTTGCGCTCATCGGCGTGCATGACAGCAGAGAGAATATACTGCTCACCGCCTACAACCTCCACGGCGGCTTTATAGGCATCAGCGTAGAACTGTTTGGCAAATACATAGCCGCCGTGATTATAGAAGTAAGCGGAGTTCACATCGAATACCAGCTCACCGTATTTCACGGCATCCGCTTTCAGACCTCTGGTGGAGATCACCTTGTCCTGTTCCATCTGCGTAAACATTTCTTCATATCCGGCTGTCGGTTCTTTGAAATGAATGTTCAGAGAAGAACGCTCCGGCACGATGTCCTGATTGCTGTAACTGTCTTTTTCCCGTTCATTGTGTTCCTGCACCTTTGCCAGATCATCGGCAGTTTCAATGTCCTGATGGCGGGCAACGGTGCGGTCAATTCCATCATTTCTTGCCATGGGTCATGCTCCTTTCCGAGAGGATTTGCGAGGGACGAGGGGCTTTCGAGAGGCACTTTTTCAAAGTGTAATAACCCACTATTACACTTTCATCCATACTGGCTGCAAAGTGCCGTGGGCTCTCCGAGGGCTCCTCCGGAGAGGGGGTGCGGTCACTGCGGTGACCTCTGCTGTCCAGTCCGAAAAATGTCCCCGGCCTTTTTCTCTTGTCCAGCCTGTCTGCCAGCGGAATTGCACCACAATCCCTTGCAGACAGCGGCAGCGAACAATCCGCAGTTTTGCCGATTGTATTCACTGCCAGTCCATAGGAAGCACTGCGGCACTTCCTATGGGGACGGGAGCTGCGAGGGGATAAGATACGCCGCATCATCGCTCCCTCCGTTTCTGCCACACGATGTCATAGCCCAGCACATCGGCAAGCTCGATGACCTCTTTGTAGCGGATGCTCTCTCTTTGGAGCTTTGCAGAAAGGTTGGATACGCTGTCCGACCAGTCGTGTTCCTCCGCCAGTCTGTCCACAACCTCCTGCATGGTAAATCCGGCACGGACGATCTGTGCCTTGATTTCATTTCGTACATTACTCATATTGAAAAACCTCCATAATTTTGTTCATGAAAAAGCGAAGCAGCTGCGCCCATTGGCGTGTCCGCTTCGCTGTACCGTGTAATATCTGATTTTCATAAAATGCGATAGAAATACCGCCTGTGATGTCCTGCACATAAGCACCCCTAACCCATTTCACTGTTTTGTGTGCTTTGGTCTGTAACAGTGAAAACAGCCATGATTTCGCAAAGGCTGTTCACTGTCCAGAGAAGCACTGTTTCGCAAAATGATTTCGCCCTGCGGTCAAAATTTTTGCTGTTTCCATTACCATTGATTTTCTATCCCCTAAAATAAGGGGGCTGCGGATGCTCCCAAGATAGAAAAACGATAGTAAGTGAAAAGTACGTGTACCAAGTGTACGATTGACACTCGGCTCCATCCGGTACGGATGGTACACGTATTTCTGAGTTACTGCTGTTTTTACAGAAACGGTCTTTGCAGAAGTTCAATGCCCACAAACCCTCTGGCAAATCGCCCGCCGCCGATGTTGACCTTGTTGGTGTATTCAAGGTTATAGCGGCTTTCATTCTGCTTTAGGAAGGAACCGAAGCTCTTTTGGGAAAGGCTGTTCAGGGCGTTATCATCACACCACTGCTTGTAAACAGCGTACAGGTTTTTGGAGCTTGCTTCATAATCCGCACGGAAGCGGATATATCCCTCGGAAGCCAGAAAATCAATGATGTTGTTTCCGTCAGAAACGGCATCGTTCAGATTGTCCAAAGCCGACTGGCTCAGGGTAAATCGGAAATCATTTGCAATCAGGCGGTGCAGTCCCTCCAACGCCCAGAGGAAGATGCCCTCTGCTTCGGCAGTCATCTTTTCCGCAATATAGGGATCGTCTTTTCTGTTTGGGTCTTTCTCCTTGGTTGTCAAAATGATCTGTCTGCGGAAGAAGCCCACACTCCGGTCATGGAGGGCTTGCAGGACACCGTTCCCAAGTCCGATGAACCGCACATACAAATCTCCCTGATAGCTTTGTTGTCGCTTTCTCTCCAAATCCATGGGCAGCTCTGCGGTGATAATCGCCTTGATATTGTTGGTCTGGGGCAGCGCTTCCAGCTTCATATCATCGTCCAGCATCAAAAGCTCATGTTCCAAGTCGGCACGGGCAAAGTTGCTTGTCTCCACCTTTGCCACGCTTCCGGTTTTCATGTTGGTTCCCAACAGCGCACGAAGAACAACGCCGATCCGGCTCTTGCCTTCGCCGCCCTTTCCCGTCAGCATGAGCATCTTCTGACCTTTGGTGGAGGGGATGAAGCAATAGCCGATAAATTCCTGTAAGGTCAGAATGTCCTCCGGCTCCAAAAGCTGGGACAAAAAATGCAGCCATGTGACTGGCTGCGGAGCTTCCGGATGATAGGCGACGGGTAAGCGATTGCGGCAGTAATCTTTTTCCGTGCTGAATGTGCCATCCAAATGATAGGTGCCGTTTGCCACATGGATGCGGTCTTGATACAGGAGAAGATCGGCAGCACAGCACTCCATTCGCATTACATCCAGAAGATTTGTGACCCTTTTTGCAATGTTGCTGGTCACATAGGGCTTGATACGGTCATAGATTTCTTTTTTCAGCCTGTTTTCATCGTTCACAATGCCGTTTACCGTGAAAAAGGTTCCGTTTACCGTAATCATGGGATAGTCCCTGAGAAATTCTTCACAGAAAATGACTTCGTTGATTGCTTTACCGTCAAACCATACCGCAATATCAGCGGATGGGTTCTGTGCTGCTTCTTTGCTCATGGGGCAGTACCTCCTTTTTCTTTCGTGCCACATAGTCCTGAAGAAAAGCAATCTTGCCCTCCTTCATCATCCCGTCCACCACGGCACCCCGTTCTTCCAGAGTGCCTACGGTCAGGATGTCAGCCAGATATTCCATGTGGTCGAGCATCTGGCAGGCTTCCACGAAACGGTCATCCAGCTTGTCCTCCGGCGTTCTGGGCGCATACCGCACCTTCCAATCTTCCAGCAGATGCAGATAATCCGTCAGCACCCGGAAGCAGAGCATTTCATCCTCCCGGAACTGGCGGATATGGGGGCGTTTTGTCTTGTGTGGAACTGCCACGGCTTGTCCCGGCTCGGTGCTGATACCGAAGTCCGCAGCCAGCCTTTGCGCCGCTTCGTAATTACTGAGATCAAACAGCCTTGCCACGAAGTCGATCACATCTCCCTTTGCTCCGCAGCCGAAGCAGTAGAAATACTCCTCGTTTAGCTTCAAGCTCGGATTTCGGTCATTGTGGAACGGACAGCAAGCCATACCGTTTCGGTTGACCCGCAGCCCGTAGTGTTCGGCGGCTTGTCTGACCGGGACAGCCGCCTTGATTGTTTCATAGATTGTCATTGAAAATCCTCCATTTCATAGTTTTGAAAAAGAAAAACACCCGCCGAGTGGCAGGTGCTTCGCTCCTTCTACTATGGTTATGCCGGATTTCGCAAAAAACAGGCTAATCGGAGGACAACCCCGTTTCAAAAAACAGGACAGCAGTAGATTTCTTCACATTTGGATGATATAATAAGAGAAAAAGGAAAACAGGACAGGAGGACGAATATGAATCAGGAATTGATGACGCTGGATTTCTGGCAGGATACGGTCATATACGAGGATAAAACGCTGCCCACCGGCACACTTGCCTGTGATGCGCTGAATGTATCCACCGATACCCTTGCCCGGATGAACGAGCAGTGTGACAAAATCAATCTGCTGCTGGGACAGCTGAACGCCGCTCAGGATGCTTCTGCATTGTTTCCAATGGTAAGGGAAGCTGCACTGACGATGCTTGATATTCTCAGCGTCACCCCTCCGTTTCCTTATATGGACATTCCAAAGCACCGGGAACGGATTCAAACGGTCTTTACGGCAGAAAATGCACAAAAATATGTAGAGTTCGCAATAAAAGCAACGACCAATTCATTGCCATTTGAGGAAGTCCCGATGTATGCAGATGCGATGCTGCTCCAACGCTACACGGCGGTTTTCGGGCATCTGGCGTACTCTCTTGGCGAATATCAAAAGGCTATGCTTGATTTTGCCGAAAAAACGGACGGCAATGAAGCAGACCGTACAGCAGAAGGATTTGCCAAGTTATTCGGCACCTGTTTTCCACCGGAGTTCTCCATTACGGAAGGCAATGCCTGGATGGCTGCATCCAATAATTCTATCCAGTATGTTTCTGCGCTTCGTCCCGGCTATGATGTGCCGATGCTGGTCAAGCGGATGCACTTCCTTACTTTTGTGGGGATGTTCCGTACGGACTTGTTTGAGGGTCTGTGCGTGGGTCACGCACCAAAGAAATGTCGTATCTGCGGCAAATGGTTCCTGACCACCAATGCAAGGCATACCAAATACTGCGGCGGATATGCGCCGGGGGACAAGCTGCACCGCACCTGTCGGCAGATCGGCAATCTGAAAGGCAGAACCCAGAGAGAACTTGCGGATGATCATCCGCTGAAACAGATATATGAGAAGCGGCTGAACACCATAAACCGATATATCAAGCGTGGCACACTGGATGCGGAACTTGCCAAGGCGATGAAAAAGCTGGCAAAGGATAAGATGCTCCGGGCAATCAGTGATGTTGCCTATGCCCGTGGGGATTATGAAACGGAAATGGAACAGGACGCTTTGCAAAGTGAAGCTGAAAAGAAAATTTGAAGTTGTGGAGGTGAAATGAAGTGGAAATAACGCCAAATGGTTTACAAAAAGAATTGACGACTTTGCTATCAGAGCTGGTTTTTGATACAGGATTTAAAAAGAAAAAAATCGGATGGTTAACTCGAAAGGTTGGAGAATGTGAACAATTTTTTACTATCACTTTCACAAGGGATCGTGGTTTGCCGGGGAATCTCTATTCTGTAAATTTTACGCTTTCATTTACATATAAAGAGGTAGATAGACTTACAAGTTTATTTTTAGGAATGGAATATGACCCTAAGTGGTCTACGGGTGCATGGATGTTCTATACACAAATTCCAAACTACACAATGAGCACGTTTAAGTATTGTTCCGATGAACCTATGCAGACTTATGCTGAACGCATTGCAAATTACTTTAGAAAATATGCACTTCCGTATTATGAGAAAATTGATACGTTAGAAAAAGTTGCAAAAATCTTTGAACAAACTGCATCCGCAAAAGACAGCGATAAAGCGAGAAACTTTTTTGTTGTCCGCCGTTTGCGGGGGAGTGAAGATGATTGCTGTTATGCGGCGATACTTTGCGTGCAAGGAAAATGGAACAAATTGAGAGACTTTCTTCCTATAGCAAGAGAACTTAGCATAGAAGAAAAAGAGCGCATAGAAAAATATATTTCAGATAAATAATCAAGCGCACAACTTCCAGTTTGTCTAAGAGAAAATATGTCCTCACGGAAGCCGAAGGGGAGGTGCGCTTATGCTGAGAGAATATTCATGGGACATGACCGGGTACAAGCCAAAGTCCTTTCCCGATACGCCCGACAGTGGCATTACAAGATATATGGCAGAGCGCATCTTCCAACTGGAACCGGAGCTGCCAAAGGCAGAGAACATCAATGATTACATTCTGTCTGCTCTCCGGGAAAAGGATTTGAAATACTTTTCGTTTTTCCTGCACCATTACGAGCCACAGCTTAACAATCGCATCAAAAGCTTTCTTGGCGTAGACAGCGGCGATCAGTATGACCCAGAGCGTTTTTTGGATATAAAACTTTCCTGCCGGGAGGCTATGCTCCAGAAGCTGCCGGACTATGCCCCTGAAAAGGGTGCTGAATATGCTACCTACATTTATCCCTTCATACGGGATGCCATGCTCCGTTTTCGCATGGGCGAAGAACAATGGTCGGTATCCTCGCTGACCAGCTATAAGATGCTCCGCACCATGGCATGGCTTTACCACAACACAAAAGATGCCATTGCTGAATTTTCAAAAAAATATAACTGCGATCTTGCGCTGGCAGAGGAATATTTGAAAGTTGTCCGTGGTATCCGCAATCAGCAGCCATTCTTTGTGACCGAGCAGGACGAGGACGGCGAGGAAACAGGCGAGGATGTGACCCGTGACTATAGCTGGAACTATGCCGATATTCTATGGGATGGTATACAGGCTGAAAAGGTGCGGAAAGCATTTGAAAAGCTGAACTACCGGGAACAAACCTTGTTGGAAAAACGGCTTGCCATCTGCATGACCTGTGGGCGTGTCGGTTCATGGAAAAACCGCCCTACCTTTGAAGAATTGGCTGTCATGTTTGAGGGCAGCTCCGCCAGCGGTGCGGAACGAGCCTACCGGAAAGCAGCGGAACATCTGACACTGCTGTTGGTAGAAAACGGCGGTATCCATGCAGTCCGGCTGAAACAGAAGTCCAAAACCAAACGAAAAAAGAAAATTGCCACCGCAGTCTACGAATATCAGGCAGACTGCGATGGCGAATGGGGAGAAATTTTATTCGATTTTGAAAACGGCACAGGGTCGATTGTCCGGCTTGCCGACTGGGATACCATGATTTCCAATGTTTTTGCAAAACGGGTGATCCGGTATCTGCTGAATTGCGAAAATGATAGATTGCCAAAAGAAACCATGTTTGCGTTTGAGATGTATGAATAAAGGCGAGTAAAGTTTACCAGCCATAAGAAGAAAAAACTCGAAAATAAAAAAAGCCGCTGCCGCATGGTTGGTTCCATGTAGCAGCGGTTTTTCACCGGCAGCATTCAATCAATATTCAATAGGCAAATTATGCTGCTTCAAAAAAGACAGTTTATCCCAATATCCTCTCTGGAACAGAATTTTACCATTTACAACATGGAAGAAGCCGCATCCCCGCAGTCCCAGCGGGTCTTTCCACTCCAAAATTGCCCATTGTCCATCTTCAAAAATATTCTCTACAATGGCTGTCATATCGGCAGTGGCAAATTCTGCTGTAAACATTTCTCTGATTGCGTCTATCCCGATCACAGGCTCATTGGTCACCTGATGGTTGGTTGCATTATCATGGTACAGGCTCACGATTGCATCTACATCGTGGCCATTAAAGGCATCTACCCATTTGCATACTACTTCTTTTGGTCGTAACATCATGATTTCCTCCATATATCTTTGTCTACTGTTTTCATTATACAATCTTCATGTAAAAAAGCAATTCCCCCATGAAAACAGGAATTGCTTTTTTATGTAGACTTGAGACAGTTATACTGAAGATTTGAACATAGGCTTACAATTCACGCCGCTTCCACTGATTCAATGCAGCAACGATACAAGCACCCACAACAGCGAATGTCAAAACGATAAAGGAAAGTCGGAATCCGTGCAGTGCCACCTCATACACATCGTAGTAGCGCAGAGGGGTCAGGTAATCCAAAATTTGATTTTCTGTGTATTCGGCTGTAAAGGCCAGAGCATAGGCAGCCAGCATGGAAATCGTACCTGTCCTCACCGCAGCCTTATAGGACATAAACAGGCTGGCAAACAGCAGCCCCAGAGCGAAAAAGAGGAACTGGGTAAAGAACATTCCCATGGTTGTGGTGAGCACTGCTCCCGGCTGTTCCAGACCGCCCAAAGGAAGAACGATTGTAAAATAATTACATAAACCGCTGAACAGGGCAAACACCAGCAGATTTACCGCCGAAACGATCACCTTCGCCAGTACAATGGTTTTCCGTTCCACAGGCTTTGTGAACAGGTATTCCGAGGTTCCGAACTTCTTTTCCTTCGCCACACAGGACAACCCCAGAGACATGGCATAAGGGAACGCCAGCAATCCTTCCCAGAAATAGATGCACACATACCAGCCAAGGGATGTGGTTAAATCGCCTTTGACCCCAAACATAATCATGATCAATCTCGGAAATTGGCTGACCATCGTTGCCATTTCATTCAGACTGTCCTGTAGAGACAGAAGCTCAAAATAGCAGAAACCGCACAGAAGCAGCATGATCCCTAACCAGATCAACAAGAGCCTTCTGGTTTGGCGGAACTCATTTTTAATCAATGTTTTCATGTTTGCACCCCCTTATGAACGAAACTGAATGTCTTTTTTCAGAAAGACACCGTAAGACAGCACCAAAAACAGGGTAACCAGCAGCACGCCCCAGCCAAGATAGGTCATATCATAGAAGCCAGTTTCGGAAATTTTTGCAGCTCCAAAGAAGGAGTATGGGGACAGGAAACTGATAGCCCGGTTACTGATGATGTTGGAGAAGCTGGTTATGCAATACTCCACAAACACGACTAATCCGGCGGTCAGCAGTGGGCTACGGTTGCGGGGAAACAAAATTCCCACCATCAGACCCATTGCAGCAAAGAACAGCGTAACAAGGGTGAGGGACAGAGCAATCAGAAAAAACTCTCCCCATGGAGTTCCGGAACGAAACATTGCCATGGCCAAAAAAGAAGCCAGCAGATACGCAGCACCTACGACCACCACTCCGATCAATACAGTCAATGCCTTTGCCCAATAGATTGTTTTCCGAGGAAAGGGCTTTGTAAACAGGTATTCCGAAGTTCCTTCCGTACATTCTCTGGTGTGAACGGAAATGCCGAAGTGCATTCCGAAAACGCCGGAGGCAATCATGAAAAAGCTGGTCAGAAACCCATAAATGCCCAACGGGGAAGTCAAGTATTCCATCGATACGCCGACACTCCTGTAAAAGTCCGTGGTGCCCATGGTTTCAAAGAGTTCCACGGAGGCAACATCCAGGAAGCTGTAATAAGTCGGTGTCATCAAAAAGATACACACAGCCAAGGCGATGGTCCAGCCCAGGATATAGGTTCGATGCCGTTTCAGTTCATATTTCAAAATGACCATACCTGACACCTCCTTACTCATAGTAGTGCATGAAGATTTCCTCCAAAGAGGGCTCTTCCAAAAGCACATCGTCCAAATGCAGCAGGTGAAGTTTATCAATGATTGCTGTGATATTGCCGTTATACATAAAGGAAACAGAGGTCTTGTCCGGGGTCTCAGAGAAATTCGCAATACCAGGCAGCTCCCAGAAATCACTGGAAATCGGTGTTTTGGTGGTAAGGCTGACCTTTTTATAACCGCTTTCCCGTAGTTCTCTGATAGACTGGATGCTCATGAGCTTACCCTCTTTTAAGATTGCCACCCGGTCACACAGCTTCTGTACCTCGCTGAGTACATGGGAGGAGAAGAAAATTGTGGTGCCCCGGTTGTTCTCCTCCTTCAGAATATCATAGAATGCCTGCTGGATCAGCGGGTCTAAGCCGCTGGTAGGTTCATCCATGATCAGCAGCTTAGGGGAAGTCATAATGGCAGACACGATGCCCACCTTTTTCTTGTTGCCCAGAGACAGGTCTGCAATCTTCCGGGACAAATCCAAATTGAGCCGTTCGGAAAGCTCATACATTTTCGTTTCACAGTTCATGGCGTACAGGTCGGCGGTGTATTGCAGTAGTTCCCGCACCTTCATGTTTTCATAATAGCTGTTCTCGCTGGGGAGGTAGCCCACATCTCTGGCAATGACACTTGCCTGACTCTGGCAGTCTAAACCGAAAATAGAAGCGTTGCCACCGCTGGGACGGATCAGACCCATCAGAGTGCGGATGGTGGTGGACTTACCCGCACCGTTTGGGCCAATGAAGCCAAAGAACTCGCCCTGATTAACTGTGAGATTGAGGTTGCTGATACCTCTGTGTTTCCCATAGTGCTTGGTCAGTTGGTTCAAGACAATAGCGTATTCACTCATTTTAAATATTCCTCCTTATAGAAATTGTTTTTTAGAATTGAAATGTTTTTTTCAAATTCATTCATAACTGTTTCAAAATCAAAAACGGCTGCGTTACGATAACGGGCTGCATACCCCTCCGCCATCACTAAAAGCATATTGTAAACAGGTTGAGCATCTTCGGGATTTTTGAACTTTAAGGAATCATCCTCTCGTAAAACCATTTCATTTCTGAAATTCCCTGCTTCCATCTTTAATGAAGCAAGTAGGTCATTGACTTCAGGAGAAGCCTCTTCCCAAACACTTGCCATAAATTGAGTAATAAACGGGTGTGTTTTCATTGCAGCCATTTTCATCTTGCTGGAAACCAGAATGCGGTTAAACAGATCGGTTTCTGAATCAAGTATCGTTTGGTCAAACGAAGGCATAATGATTTTCATACAATATTCCAACAGGTAGGTATACAGTTGTTTTTTGCTGCCAAAGTACTGAAATACGGATGCCTTTGAAATATGCGCCGTTACAGCAATATCGTTGACAGAAGCCTTATCATATCCAAACTTACCAAAGCACTGGAGTGCCGCATTGATGATGGTAATTTGCTTTTCCTCGCTTAGTGCAAAAAATTTGTCCATTTAATTTCTCCTTTCAAGTGACCGATTCGGTTATTCACAGTATAGCACCGATAACCGATTCGGTCAAGCGATTAGAAATCTAATTCTATGCCAACATCCACTACAAAAAAACGCCTGTACGAGCATTTCTCATGCCCGCACAGGCGGCTTGCTTTATCTTTGGCAATCAATCCAAAGGTTTATATTCTGTTACAGTTTTCAAGTAGGTTTCCGTATCGCCGTTGAGGATCAAATCCGCATAGGCTGCCGGATCGTTGTAAATCAGCCAGTCCAGCTCTGACCTCTGGTACATATTGTCTGCCACCTCGTTCTCCACGGCGGTGCAGTCAATGGAAACCATGCTGCCGTCTGCATATTTCAGCTCGACACAAGCATTGTCGATATTAAACTCACAAGATAATAATCGGTTCACAGTGGTAATCTCCTTACAGATTCTAATTTTCAAAATGAATAATCTGTCGTGATGAACCCGTTTCCCGAATATCGATTCCCATAGACCGCACCAATTCCGCACCAAATGCCCATGAAACTATATGTAAGTACATGGATTTATATAACGGAAAAGTACGAAAATATGGGATTTATTGAGGTTTATGAAGGAATATAGAGATATGAAAAGGCTGTTTATCCAACGATACCAAGGTTTACCTTATCCTTGCTGATTTCGCCGGACGGGAGTATAATACCCTTGTCTAAAAGTACGTTTTTCATGTCGTCCTCCTATAATTTGTGGTGCCAAAATGGTGCCCGGTCTTACAAAATCATCTTATACGGAGATATGGCAAGATAAATGACGATATGCAGAAAACCTTGATTTTAAGCCATTTTCGCGAGGTTTTATAAACACTTGCGCGGGCTTATAAGAAGATTTCCGTCTATCAAATCAATAAAAAATAGTAAGCAGACAGATGACCACTTATGTCTCAAATTTCATCAAAAATCATCCCGAGACGAGTGGAATTTAATTTTTCTCAAACTGCTCCAGTCGTCTGTTTGCCATACAACAAACAAAAACGATGAACCGATTTTATCACGTTTTTCAGAGGTCTCAAAGCACAATTTTATGAAATCATTCCTCAAAATCGCAAAAGAGACCATTTTTCATAGGTAAAGTGGAATTTACTTTTTCATTTGACCGAAATCAGCCATCGCACTATAATGGACTATAATGCACTATAATGTTATAAAAAAAGAGACCAGAACAGGGTACTCCCCTATCCTGATCTCATCATACAAATTTACATGTCCAATAAAAATGCCTTTAAAGCTCAATTTGCGGTTTTACTGGCTCATTTTGCACCTGTCGCTGTGTTTCTCTTTGGGGGACTGCACTGTTTGCGGCTACTATAGCTTTCTTGGCCGCAAGTCTCGCCCGAAGTGATGGGCGTTCCCCTCTTGCCCTGCGCTTTCGCTCTTCTTCCTCGATGCGCTGCAGTTCCTCCAATCGTTCCTGCTCCGCTTGCCGGTTTTTCCTTCTCTCCTCGGATTTTGGAACCGTGTTGCTGAGTACATTGTCAATCTGGTTAAGATTGACCTCTTCAAGCTCCTCCACTTTGGCAAGTGGCTTATACTCTGCCAGCTTCACAAGAAGTTCCGCAGCCTTGCGGACATCCTCGATGTTGTCGCTCTCTTCTATCACAGTTCCGAGGTACTTCTTATAATCAGCAGAGTTGCCATTTCGGATATCATCCGCTATATTCTGCACCTGCAGTTCCCAGTTATCGACTGTATCCTTGTACTCATAGGGATCAAAATCACTGGAAAAGCGGTCTATTTCAGCCGCCAGCTTCGCAGCCTCGTCCACATATACTGGCTTTACGGCATCCATATCCGGTTGCGCTCTATCCTGCACAGTTAATCCCGGCAGTTCTCCAACCACCTTTGCATCCGGGAAAGCATCTATGATCTGCCCGATCTTTGACAGTCCCTCCTGATCATGCCATATCTGAGGGACATACCGCAGATCATCAAGGTCTATGCTGTTTCCATAAAGTACATCCATCTGCACATCATCTATCTCCGGTGTCCCGGCTTCATGTATGTTGATACCGACAGCAGGAATCGTATTGCTATGGCTCTCACGGATGCCTTCAAACAATGCTTTTGCCTCTTCTATCGTGGCAATTCCCTCATAATAGGCTCCCATGCTGTGAAATTCGCCACACTCCGCAACGGTATAGGTTATCTCCGTGTTATGCTGCTGTGCTTCCTGTATTATTTGAGCCTGTTTTTCTGTAAGGTACGCTTCCACACCGGTCAGATACTCGGAAAGACTCCCATGCTGTTCCTGTGATATCGTGTTTATATCGAGCTTTACTCCACCCATAATGATATTTCCCTGATTAAGAGTGTTAAACAGATCATCCTCTCTCACCGAGCCGCTGTAATACAGCACCACATCAAGGTCAGCTCCCTTCTCCTCCATACCTCTGCATCGACTTCCGGATACAACGACATCCTCAATGGTTACATCCATTCCATAATCATTCACTATGCCCTGCACTATATTTTTTACATTAGCCTCTATCGTTTCGGGATCCATGCCGTCAAGCTCATGAAACATCTCCTTGGTCTTATCCTTAAATGCGCTTATGACAGCGGCATCATTCAGGCTTTCGCCTTTTGTATCGTCTTTTGCCATTTCCGCTCCTTTCCAAAAGGCTCCAGAGATAATCCCCAAAGCCTTTTAATCTTATGCTATAACCTCTTCTTTTTTCTTTGCTACCGCAGGTGCTTTCTGATCCATGGTAGCCACAACTGCCTTCTTCTCATTAAGCCTTGCGATAAGGGAAGGTCTTTCCTCTTTCGACTCCGGTTTTGTAACAGGTTCTTCCGCATCATCCGTATTGGATATATCAGATTCCTCAGCTTTTTCACTGATTTCAGCCTTATTCTCTGATATGTGACCTGCCTCTGTGTCAGCCTCCTGTGCCGGCACTACCGTCTCAGTCTGCTCTGCTGTTTCTTTCTCCGGCTCCGGCTTTGGAGCATCTTCATCAAGATCAACCGCATCCTCACCCTTTTCATCCATATCAAGCAGGCTGTTCAGCTCTGCAAGCCTTGTCAGCTTATCGTTAAGCTCCTGTTCATGTGGGAATGGCTTTTCTACCTCAATCTTTGCGGTTTCAAGCTGCTGTTCCACATTGGCGAGCTTTGCAATCGCATCCTCAAGCTGTTTTGTCATGGATTCCATGGCATTACCTATACGGGTAATGTTACCGGACGGGTCAGAGCCAATCTCCACTTCATGGCTGAGTTTTCCCTTCATGTTCAGCGTAAACTTCCTGAAAAATGAATCAAAGGTTACATTCATCTTCATACCCAGATACTCACCGATTGGCACAGCCACATTTGCCTGCTTCATCTCCTTACAGATACCGATGATCGCTGTTCCGGCTTCCTTCCTGTCATCATAGGTCTTTCCGGCTACCGTCATGGTGAAGATATCCTTATCCGCAGGCTTGTTTGCATTATAGGTTGCGATATCTGCCTTCATTCCGGCAATACGCTCTTTTAACGCTGATATCTGCTGCGGATAATTCTTTGCGATATTATCCTCCAGTCTGTATTTCTGACTGGTATGGTTCGCTTTCATCAGCTTCAGCTTCGATACCTGGATATCCAAGTCCATCTTTTCCTTAATGTACGGATTACCTGTTGCCAATGCCTTGACCTCTGCATAGGTAAGAGCCACCTCGTCGATATCCTCACAGCTTCTGACCGGAGATTTACTGGTCATGATCTGCCCGATGAATTTCTGCTTATTCTCGATGAGCTGCCATGAGTAGGCATCAAATGTGCCTTCCGTGACATACCGGAAGATCTTTACTTTCGGATTGGTATTACCCTGTCGTAAGATACGACCTTCCTGCTGTTCAATGTCAGACGGTCTCCACGGCACATCCAAATGATGAAGTGCTATCAGCCTGTCCTGCACGTTTGTACCGGCTCCCATCTTCTGTGTTGATCCCAGTAAAAAACGGACCTGTCCGCTTCTTACTTTGCCAAACAGCTCCGCTTTCCTCGTCTCGGTATTCGCATCATGGATAAAGGCTATCTCTTCCGGTGGTACTCCTTTTGCTATCAGCTTATCTCTGATATCCTCATATACATTGAAAGTTCCGTCTCCTTTTGGTGTCGAAAGGTCGCAGAAAATGAGCTGGGCTGACCGCTTATCTGCTGTCTTTTCCCATATCTCAAAAGCTTTCTCCACGCAAACACTGGACTTACTGTTTTCATCATCCGGTAGCATATCATTCATGAGTCTCTGATCAAGAGCCAGCTTACGCCCATCGTTGGTAATTTTAAGCATATTATCGACGGATGAATCCACCATGCGGTTACGCACCCGCTCTGCCCTGTCTGCCAGGGATGCCACCATTTCCTTCTGTGCCCCTGACGGCTTTAATGTCACATTCTCATACTCCGCCTCCGGCACAGGAAGCTTTAACATATCCGGTGTCTGTATATCAGCACTCTCCTTAAAAAGTGCGATCAACTCCGGCAGGTTAAAGAACTTCGCAAACCTTGTCTTAGCCCTGTATCCGGTTCCTTCCGGCGCAAGCTCTATCGCTGTCTGTGTATCACCGAAGTTAGCCGCCCATGCATCGAACTGTCCAAGCCCCAGCTTCTGAAGCGTACCATACTGTAAATATCTCATATTGGTGTAAAGCTCCGTCATGCTGTTGGAAATTGGCGTTCCGGTTGCAAAGGTCACGCCTTTACCGCCTGTCAGTTCATCAAGGTACTGGCATTTGTTGAACATATCCTGCGACTTCTGCGCCTCTGTCTGTGCGATACCTGCCACGTTACGCATCTTGGTATAAAGGAACAAATTCTTGTACGAATGCGACTCGTCCACAAAAAGCCTGTCAACGCCCAGCTGTTCAAAGGTTACGACATTATCCTTACGGCTCTGATCATTAAGTTTATCAAGCCTTGTCATAAGCTGCTTCTTGGATTTTTCCATCTGTTTTATGGTATATCGTTCGCCCCTGTCCGCTTTTGCCTGTGCTATGGCTTCCGTGATCTCATCTATCTGCCGCTCCAGAATCGCCACCTGTCTTTCCTGTGACAACGGGATCTTTTCAAACTGGGTATGGCCGATGATAACAGCATCATAATCGCCTGTCGCTATACGGGAACAGAACTTCTTACGGTTTGCAGGCTCAAAGTCCTTCTTCGTTGCCGCAAGGATATTTGCTCCGGGATACAGACGCAGGAAATCACTCGCCCACTGCTCCGTCAAATGGTTTGGTACTACAAACAGCGACTTCTGAGCAAGCCCAAGCCTTTTAAGTTCCATAGCTGCCGCAGTCATTTCAAAGGTCTTGCCGGCCCCTACGCAATGGGCAAGGAGCGTATTATCTCCATACAACACATGGGCTACCGCATTTTTCTGATGCGGCTTAAGCTCTATATCCGGTGTCATGCCCGGAAACTGCAAATGTGAGCCGTCATACTCTCTTGGTCTTGTGGAATTGAAACGCTCATTATAAACCTTTACAAGATCTGCTCTTCGCTCAGGATCCTTAAAGATCCAGTCCTTAAAGGCTTCACGGATTGCCTCCTGCTTCTGTGCCGCAAGGGTGGTCTCCTTCTTGTTAAGCACCCTCTTTTCCTTGCCATCCTCCACAATAGTATCATAGATACGCACATCCTTAAGGTTTAAACTGTCCTCCAGTATCTTATAGGCATTCGCCCTTCCTGTACCGAAGGTCATGTTGGCAAGGGTATTTCCATAGTCGGCATTCTTGCCCTTTACATTCCAAAGCCCGGTCACATCCGAATACTGTATACCCATGACATTCCGGTTAAAAAGATATCCCGGTGTCTGGAAGGTCTCACGCATGAAGTCCTCTATATACTTCGGGTCAACCCATGTTGCCCCAAGACGGACTTCTATATCCGAAGCTTCAAGGTCTTTCGGCATCACCTGTTCAAGATGCACCACATTCACCTGATACTCCGGGTGATTCTCCGCATAGTTCTTTGCTATGGACAGCTTCTCACGGACATTACCGGACAGATACTCATCTGCCGTCTCCCACTGGTCTGTCAAAGGATTTTGGAAGATAACTCCTGCAAGCTCCTCAGTTATGGCTTCTTTTTCCTTTCCCGTAAGCTCTGCCATATAGTCAAGGTCTACCTTGGCTTTTTCAGCCAGGGAGACCGCCAGAGCCTCGCTTGCGGTATCAACGCTTGTCACCACCTCTGCGTGTTTGATGGTACGCTTCGTGAACATATCCGCTTTTCCAAGGAACTTGCCCTCATCATCCAACTTCTCCAAGGAACAGAGCAGGCAGTATGAAGAGTCCTGATTAAAGGCTCTCTTATTGGTCTGGGAACTGATAAGCCCGTATTTATCGGAGAACTTATCATATAATCCGTTCAGTTCTGCCTGTTTTTCTCTAATAGCTTCGTCGGGATAGTCCTCCATCTGCATCTGAATCAGTTCCTGCGTACAGTCACGGATAGAGATCATCCCCTTTATGCGGTCTTCCATGGTATCTGACACATCGGCAGGCTTCATGACGGAATTCTCACGATAATACACATGATCATCCACCATACAAAAGCTGTAATTCTTTACATTCGGATCCGCCGGTATTACTTCAAGGTCAGACTTTCCAAGCTCATCCGCCGAAAGCTCCACCGCTTCATATTCCGCATGGATATTGCTGATTGCCTCACGGAGCTGCTCTTCAAAAGGTCTGCTTTCATCAGGTACACAGGTACTCTCCATACCAAAAGGTCCTGACACCATTTCCATCTTTCCTACGATCATCTCCGGGTGGTCTGCAAAATACTGGTTCATGGCGATGCCGTTTGCATCCATGCCAAGATGCACCCAGTCCGGCTCGATATCCATCAGCCTGTCCCTTTTCTGGAAAAAAAGAATGTCGGACGTTACTTCTGTTCCGGCATTCTCCTTAAAGGCTGTATTGGGTAATCTAACCGCTCCGAGCAGCTCTGCCCTTTGAGCAAGATATTTCCTCACCTGCGGGCTTTGCTTATCCATGGTTCCCTTGCTTGTAACAAATGCTACAATTCCGCCCGGTCTTACCTTATCCAGCGTCTTTGCAAAGAAATAATCATGTATCTGGAAGTTAAGCTTATCATAGGGCTTGTCGCTGACCTTATAATTTCCAAATGGCACATTTCCCACGGCCACATCAAAGAAATCATTCTGAAAATCGGTCTTTTCATATCCGCTGATACGCACATCTGCCTGCGGATAAAGCTGCTTTGCGATGCGACCTGTCAGATCATCAAGTTCCACTCCATACAATTTGCTGTCCTGCATTTCCTCCGGCAGCATACCGAAGAAGTTTCCTACACCCATAGCAGGTTCAAGGATATTTCCCTTTTCAAAGCCCATTTGCCCCAGTGCTTCATAGATATTTCTTATGATCACGGGACTTGTGAAATGTGCGTTAAGGGTACTCTCCCTAGCAGAATTATATTCATCCGGTGTCAGCACACTCTTTAATTCCTGATATTCCGCAGACCAGTTGCTCTTACTTTCATCAAAGGCATCCGCAAGACCTCCCCAGCCGACATACTGCGATAAAATCTGCTGTTCCTCCGGCGTTGCTGTCCTATGTTCGTCCTCGATCTGCTTCAAGGTTGTAATCGCCCTGATATTGTCACGGAACTTTTCCTTTGCACTGCCTTTCCCCAGGTCATCATCTGTAATACGGAAATTCTTCGCTTCAACCTTTGCCGTCTCAGACAGTTCCGCTTCCCTTGCGTTATAGGACTCCCAGAACCTCCCGACAAGTCTCCTTGGAAAGCTCTCATCATCCATAAACTCATACTGGATGTTCTTAACTGCATCAAGGCTATCAGCCTTTTCAATCTTCTTTTCATACTGCCCGACCCTGACTTCATCAGAAAGCTTCTCTTCCAGCTTGCGAAGCTCCGGTTCAGAAAGCCTTTCGTAAATATCGTTACCTTCAGTATGGATGGAAAAGCTCTCTTCATCCCCGTCATGCCTTGTGACCTCATAACGGATCTTCTGACGCTCTCCACGGATATCGGCTTCAAGCTCATACTCCGCTGTATGCCCGAAATTACTGTACTCCGCTCCGATATAGGAAATATTCTGTATATCCTCTGCGGTAAGCTCCACGTTATGGAACTTCTCCCAGTCCTCTTCCGATACATAGGTAAGCTCGTCAAAATCAAGGTACTTTAGCTCATTTTCTATAAGATCGGTAAGGGTATCATATTCATTCTGAGAAATGATCTGCCCATCAATCGCAAGACGGATGCTGTTATGCTCAAGGTCTACAGAAGCCTGTATCGGGTACTCTTTTCCGTCAGCTTCATCTATAAGGTCGGTATAAGCTATCTCCACATTGGAAAGATCCGAGAAATCTGCATCATGATCATACTCCCTGTAGCAGAACTCATTGATAAGCTCTTTTGCCTGCTCCTGCTCTGGAGTAAGGACTGCTTCTTTTTTCCGAAGAAACTCCGGCACTTCCGAAAATCCGAAGGAATCCACGAAATATGCCTTGTCCTCACCATTCTGATGCAATACCACCACATCCGATACGGACATGGAACGTCCCTTGTAATCTACGGGATGGTCTATGTTGAACTTCTCATAAAGATCTTCGAGGGTAGTACCTTCCTCCAGTTCTCCGGTATATACCGCCTCATAGTTTGCCGCATCAACAGACAGTCCTCTGTTCTGCAGGTGCTCCAGGTTTTCAAAGATGATATCCCGTCTGTCCTCAGCTTCATCCGATATCTGATAGATTGTATATGTTGAAGATTCCTGTTCTAAAGCCTGCCCTTTAAGCACTTCTCCCCGCATGGTCTCGTCAACATACTCCTGCGCCTCTTCAAGAGTCCTGAAGGTCTCCGTTGGAGCAGCAAAAGAATCAGCAACCGGATGAATCCCATAGGAGCCATCTTCCTCACGGTCTACCCATACATACTGACCGGATGGGAGCTTCGTTGCCCACTCCTGTGGATTATCATTTTCATCATCTGCCTCATGGACTATCGACCAGCGGCTGTTTTCTCCCCGTCCGACAGGCGGACCGAATTCGGGATTATGATCTGCCTCTTTGCTTTCCGGCTCTTCCTGTGCATCCCCGGCTTCAATGGCATCAACAAGTTTTTCCTGCTCATCCGCAAGAGCTTCCTTTTCCTGCTCCTTTTTATACTCCGCATAGGCTTCCTTTGCCTTGGGAGACAGATACTTATCCTCTGCAATCAGTTCACGGATACGCTTTTCCACCACATTCCAGTTAAGAAGCACGGATGTATATGGCTCCATAATACTTCCCTTGTCAAGCTGAATGCCCTTTGCATCATGGTCTTCCCAACTCTTGTCATTTCCAATCAAGGCATCCGACTGTCCGCCTGTACCATATTCTTTTTTAAGGAACGCTACATTATCCTTGCTGTCATGCCCCTCCTTAAAATAATCATAGATACGGAAAAGTCCCTGTGATACGCCGCTTCCATGGGTGAGCCTGCTGTCAATCTCATCCTGGGTGATGAAGTTTTCAAGCCTTACATTTACCTCATCTGCAAGAGGAAACTCCCTACGCTCTGCATCGAGGTCGGCAATCTCCGAAAGTAGGTACTCCGGCTCTTTTACATATCTCCACCGAAGTTGAATCTCTCCGCTCTCTATCCTGTCCGCAGCCCTTCCGATTTCCTCTGCAAGCAGTTCCCTTCCCTCATGGGTAGATAACAACTCTGCGATATGTGCCTGGCTGTCGGGATAATTACTTCCCTGGATAGAAAAAGAGTCAGGCATATCATCAATGCCGTCACGGAAAAAGAAATAAATCTGATCAGCAACTCTCGCCCGCTCGGTACTGTCCACAAGAAAGGCTTCATTTCTTGACATATATGAGCCATTTTCCACCATCTGACGGGTGAACTCTTCTACAAGGCTCCAACTATAGGTAGTGGCAAAGTCCACCTGAGCAGAATTCCCCGGTGCAATACTCATACCATTTTCATTAAACCAGACAGATACCCTCTGCCCGTCAAATTCAAAGCCCTTGCCTGTCGTTCCGATCTCATTCTTAATGAAATCAGTCATTTCCGCAGCATCTTTTCCTGCCTGGTACTTTGCATAGATACGCTTACGGTTATCCTGCTTTCCGCCACCGGAACGGATGATATCAAGAAGCTGTTCATCCTTTAACGCAAAAACAGCGGGAGCCTTCGTTTTCACGCTTGCTTCCGCTGCTGCTATCGTTCCCACCTGCTCCGCAAATGACGGGAACAGGTCAAACATATTCAGTTGTTCGGGTTCTGCATCCGGAGGATTTAGCTGTAGATCAGCTCCGATAAAACTATCTCCTCCGCCGATGCCCGGATGTTGTTCATCAGACCCACCCACTTCATCTGGTCTGATGCTTTCAGGGCTTCGTTCACTCCCTGTGACTTCGCCATCTGATCGGTCAGAAGATCCATCCTCTCCTCTGCCTGCTTCTGAATCATCAGGCAGTGCTCCTTCAGATTCCCCTCTAACATCATCCCGCTGTAGGTTCCTCTCCGATGTTCCTTCAGAAAGTTCCTCCGCATTAGTCCGTACTTCGTTAAGGGTTCCTCCGGCTCGCTGTTCGCGATCAGGTTCGGGATCAGATAATCCCCGCTCTGCATGTAAGTCAGTTCCATGGTCATTTCCTCCTTGTTCTGAAATATTAGCGCTTTCGCCTTTTTCATAATCATCGGTGGAAATATCACCTTGCCGCTCGCTTTCACGCTTTAAAGCATTATATTCATTCTGAGCCTCATTTGCAAGCGAATTTTGGCTTTTTTCAACGGCTTGTGATATATTCTCCGTTTGTCTTTCTACTTCGCCATATCGGGCGATATGACGCTCCTGTGCCGTTACCGCTCTTCCGATTTCCATGAGCACCGGCTCAGTCATTTCCGATACCGCATTTCCCAGTACAGACAGTGTTTTCACATCGCTGAACTCATGCAGATACCGGAAGTCAAAATCATAAAGCTCTGTGTCCACACCGCACCTTGTAAGAAACGTATATGCGATGGAATCTCTCATGGTATCCTGCAATCTCATTTCAAGATTCAGCTCATCGTAACCATACAGAAAGCTTCCATCCACCCTGTCCTGCAGATCAGGCATTACATCCCTGTAATAATCATCCGCAATACGATGTGCCAGCTCCACAAGCCTGTCCCCGAAAGGTCTGTTTTCATCCGTTTTTCCATATATGTTTTCCAGTCTGTTAAGAACCGTCTGTTCATTCCGTTCTCTGACCTGCCATATGTACGGGAGCCTTCCCACATTCCATCCGGGATGCACATTTGATACATCAAATACATACCGAAGTCTCGGTCTGCCGCTGCTCTCATCCAAAAGGGCGATACCCTTGGAGCCACGATTGACCCAGCAGTTCATCTTCTGATTCCATGTTTCAAGCTCTGCACATGCTGTGGCATCTGGTCTTTGGGCATAGATAAGCAGCTGATCCATGAACGGATACCGGTATAATCTGCCGGCAGTGGTAAGAAATCCCTTCCACTTTTCCGTATCTGCTGATAAATCTTGTGCCGTAGCCTGTGCAAGCCATTTGATCTCATCATATTTTCTTGCCATAGCCTGTTTCTCCTTATAAAGATTATGGGAGAAGGACATCGCTGCCCCTCTCCCGTTCCAAAACAAAAATCCTTATGCCAAAGCCTGTCCTCTGTCCTTATTCATCTGACGAGGCTCCCTGGTTGCCTCATTCTTGGCAACAATGTCTTTCTTCTGGGCAAGTCTCTCCTTAAGGGAAGGACGCTCCTGCTTCTTTTCTTCTTTTGCAGAGGTCTTTTCTACAGCAGTTTCCTTTGAAGCCTCTGCTTCTTTTGCTGCAGCCCTCTCCTCTGCCTTGTCAGCACGGAAAAGCTCATGTTCCTTTGCGTCATAGGCATATACGTGATCGGAGAGTCTTTCCTCCGGTGCTACCTGTGTGGCATTCACATCCTGCACCATACTCTCTAAGGTCTTAAGATCCATCTGGTCATTCTTAGGTACGATCAGCACCTCATGCACACTCGAAGGTAAAATGAAGTAGTCCTGACCCAGCTTCTCGGTGATATCATCCATGACCTTATCGTTAAGGAGAACTGCCGCACCGTTAAGCTTATCCTCATTGGAAAGTACATACATCATCTCATCAGGTGTAGGCGGGATCATACCGGCGATGGCCTCCCTTGCCTCTTCCTCGGACATTCCGCTTCGCATCATATCAGGAAGCATCATATCCACCATGGTCTCCGTCATGCTCTTGAATGTTGCCGGAGTAAGGGTGTCCATGTTATCAAGGGCAATCTGATGAAGCTGTTCTACATCCACACCGTATCCCTCCATGAGCCTGTTGGTGATAGGTGCGCTCATTGTGCCGCTCTCTTCTTTGCCGATTGCGATATGGTATGTAACAGCCAGGTCATCCACCATGGTATGAGGCTTATCTGCAAGATACTCCGCATTCTGCTCTGCATTGATAAGGCGGCAGGTGATACGATCCTTCACGCTGTCAAAATCGGTAAGCTTGCTCACATCAAAATCCTGTGACATCTCATGCTGTGTGCGGACATCTGCGATTGCAGCCAGGATATCATCCATAGGTCTGCCGTCCTCATGCTGTTCATAAAACTGATTGAGGTAAATATTGGGAGCGATATTGCTGTCCTCAAGCTTAACCATAAGACCATCAAGCTTCTGATCATTGTTCTTCACAACTGTCTGGATAGATACATCCGCATCTGCGTACTTCTCAGGCAGAAACTCCTTGATACGGTCTGCCACTTCCTGCTTAAACTCTTCGTAATTCATGCTTTTGCTCCTCCCTTCATAGTTGCTTCCTTCTGCATCTGTGCCTTACGCTCCAACTTCTTCATGCCCTGCATATAGGCTGTGAAGCGTGCCTTCCCGCTTGTCTTTGGCTTTTCTGCAACCTCTGTTGCGATCACGTTGTTATTCTGCATCGTTTTCATCCTCCTTCTTCTTTGTATAATCTTCAAGAAAATCCCAGAAATCCTCCGGGGTGTTCTCGCTTACCATATCTGAAATATCTTCAACGCATCCGTTCAAAAGATCATTGTTATCCTTTCCTGCCGTGCAAATAGCTCTGATCTGCTCCAGCTTTTCTGCATTGGAGATATTTCTTCTGCGGCAAAGTCTTTCAATATCCTCAAATTTCACATTCATAAGGTATCCGACGTTCCTGATTCCTTCGAGGATATACTTGATAAAAGCGACCTCTTCTTTTTCCAGAATGCTGATATCAGCATATTTACCGGGATAGTAATCATCATCAGATGCTCCAAAATCATGATCATCCGTGCTGATAAGCTCCTCTTCCTCTTCGGGTGTAAGATGATATTCTTCATCGAAATCATCCGGCTCTTCATCAAAGTAGTCATCATCACATTCATCACAGACATACTTCCTTTTACTGTCCCTGTACTTCTTTACGGCTAAAGCCGCAGCAGAGACCGAAGCCCCTGCCGCCGCAATGCCCAGTAATATTTTTACTGCTTTCTTCATGTTGCTCACTCTCCCTTCTTCTTACGCTCCGGAAACTCAAAGGCGAACTTGAACTGAAAGCCGCTCTTTTCCTCACCATCCTTGTTGGTGTAGTCATACGCCTCCACACCTTCAGGCTTAAGAAAAGCATCATAGCTCTTGCCCTTCTTGCTCTTAAGACCTTTCATAAAGATCTTTTCTCCTGCAAGAAGCTTCTTGATCTGCTCCTCGTCAAGCTTTCTTCCCATGGCATAGCCAATGCTCATGCCGCACTTCTCGGTGCAGTATGCCCCGTACTTGCCGACAACGACATCACCGCCACACTTCGGGCATTTTCCAATTGCTTCTTCAGATCCAAACATCTTCTTTTCCTCCTCGCTTACGCTACTGTATGTTTTTATCAACTCTGTTACCATGTCCTTAATGCCCTTCATAAAAGCATCCGCACTCATCTCACCCTTGGAGACAAGGACAAGTGCGTTTTCCCAGTCCGCCGTCATCTGCGGAGATTTCACCGCATCAGGCAGGATGGTTATGAGCTTGATCCCATCATCCGTGGGAACCAGCTTTTTCTTATCTCTTTTGACAAAACCATCTTTTACCAGCTTCTCGATGATATCCGCTCTGGTGGCAGGTGTACCAAGCCCCTTACGTTCTACATCATCGTCCATTTCCGAAGCTCCGGCAGTTTCCATATACTTAAGGAGCGTATCTTCCGTGAATGACTTAGGTGGCTGCGTGAAGCCCTCTACCACTCTCGGATTTACTTCACGAAATGACTGTCCTTCATGTACCACAGGCAAAGACTTTTCCTCATCCTCCGCATCGGCTTTTACCTTAAAGCGGTTCCTGAGCATTTTTTCATACTTCTTAAAGCCTTCGGATATGACCGTCTTTCCGCTTGCATGAAACTTAAACCCATCACAGTCAAGTTCCACCTTTACACTCTTATAAATATGCCTCCCGGATGTAGCACACAGAACACGATATGAAATGAGGGAAAGAATCTTCTTCTCTCCCTCTGCAAGTGCATCCATATCCTGTTTTGCTATTTCCATCGTGGGAATGATGGCGTGGTGGTCTGTGACTTTTTTGCTGTTTAAGACTCTGCCGATGTCCGGTGAATAATCCTGCGGCATCTTTAATACGCTCTTAAACACCGCTCCGATCACATCCTCCGCAGTCTGCCCCATATCATCGGATAAAAACTGGCTGTCCGTCCTCGGATAAGTACAAAGACGCTTTTCATAAAGGCTCTGGGTATAATCTAAGGTCTGTTTTGCCGTAAATCCAAAGATACGATTGGCATCCCTCTGCAGGGTGGTAAGGTCATAAAGTCTCGGCTGTGCGATACTCTTTTCCTCTTCCTCCACCTTCGTAATACGCACCGGGTTAAATACGGCACATCCCTCTACGGACATTGCCTCATCTTCGGTCTTGAACTTATCGGATACCGCTTCCATGCCATTTACATCTATATGGCAGGTATAAAACGGCTCTTTCTTAAAGGTTCGGATTGCTTCGTCTCTGTCCACAAGCATTGCAAGTGTAGGAGTCTGCACCCTTCCGACTTTCAAAAGTCTGTTATAAAGCACAGTGAAAAGCCTTGTACCATTGATACCCACAAGCCAGTCAGCCTGTTGTCTGCATAAAGCACTCTGATACAGGTCGTTGTACATATATCCGGGTTTCAGATTGGCAAAACCTTCCCTTATGGCACTCTCTTCCATAGATGAAAGCCATAAACGCTTAATAGGTTTATCACAGCCTGCCTGCTCATATACAAGACGGAAAATCAGCTCCCCCTCTCGTCCGGCATCGGTAGCACAGATAGTCTCGTCTACGTCTTTATCGTGCATGAGCTTCTTAAGTACCTTAAACTGGGCTTTCGTATCCTTTTTAATCTCATACTGCCAGTTTCCCGGCATGATCGGGAGCGAATTATATGACCACTTCTTTAAAGCGGGATCATATGCATCCGGCTGTGCCAGCTCAATAAGGTGTCCTACGCACCACGAAATGATATAACCGTTTCCTTCGATATAGCCATCCTGTGCATTCTTTACACCCAGTGCATCCGCATAAGCTCTGGCCACACTGGGCTTCTCGGTAACCACTAACTTGTATCCCATGGCAGCCTCCTTATAAAGAAGCTTCCTTCGACTTCGTAGCAGTCTTCTGAGGTGCATCATGTTTCTGCTGAGAAACCTCGGCTTTCTTTTCGGAAAGTCTGTTCTTAAGGGATTCCCTCGGCTTTTCCTCCTGCTCCTTGCCTCTGGACTTATAAAACTCCACCATGCCCTTCAGCTCTCTGTTGGATACCTTGGTCTTTTCAGTCTCCCAGATCTTCTTGCCATCAGCACCTTCTCCGACGCAGTGATCCTTGCGTACTGTGGTATGACCGTCGGCAGGTAGCTTCATCCACATACCCTTACCATACTGATCCTCATGCACTGCATTTGACCTTGCAACAAATGTTGCCCAGGGACTGTGATCATTTTCATCCTTGTTAGGAATAAGGATCTGCTTATACTCCTTGCCATCCTTTCCCGTAAAAGGCTCTCCGACACATCCCTTGCCAAATTTGATGGTGATCTCATCCATCTTCTTTTTTTCTGCTGTCTGTTCCATAAAACTCATTTCTCCTTTCAAAAGATGACGGAGAGGTTATCCTCTCCGCCGTAAATGTGTTTATTCATCTTTTTCTGATACATCTGCTGCGCTCTCCTCTTCCGTATCAGATATTGTTGCATCTTCCATATCCTCCGCCGTAGGAGCAGGTCTGTCTTTCTGTTCTTCTGTAGGTTCAGGATAATCTGCCGCATCATCGGCATTATCAAACCAGGCGTCATTAGGATCCTTTTCCTGCTCATCTGCATCGTCTGCATATACTTCCTCTTCGGCTTCTTCATCCTCATCCTCGACAAAATCGCCGTCCTGCTTTTTCTTAATTACCTTGAAATAATATGCAGCTCCGATCACGCCACCGCCAAAGATTGCCATGATAATGTATCCCAAAAGCGGATTGCTCTTAACAGGCTCTTCCGGCTCCTCTTCGGCAGGCTCCTCCGGTTCAGTCTCCTGTGGTTCCTCCGGTGTCTCAGTAGGAGTCTCAACTTCGTGGGTATCGTCGATATCCGTATTGTTATTAGGCAATGCGCTCTCCGTCACAGGGATCTGCGATTCAAGAGCCGCTGAGTTCTTAGGCAGAGTCTCCGAATTATCTGTTGTTACATTAAGCAGGTCATTTTCTGTAATCTCTGTCAGGAAGTAAACCATTTCCTCCTGTCCGTCACGATCAATGATCAGATAAAAGACCTTGCCGCTTGCAGCTTCAATGGTATAGAACTCTTTTCCAAGGTTCATATCCTCTCCGTTTTCTCCATCTGATAAAGCTGCTTCCTCTGCATCTGCCTTGGCAAACTCAGCTTTCTTCTGTGCTTCGGGAGATGAATTGGTGCTGGTGGTTGTACTTGTCGTATTTCCGTTACTGTCAGTCGTGGTATGATCTGTAACCGTTGCTGTCGCACTGGAAGGCTTGGTTGCCTCCGCACTTGCAGGAAGCTGTTCTGCCGGATTACTGTCATCATCGGAGTTGGGATCCTTATAGTATGGATTCTTTGTCTTATAAACCTCCGATACATTCCCGGCATTATCCATGGCAGTGATCGTGAAATACTCATAGCCTGCATCGAATTGGGAAAGGCGGATATTCACGGTTCCGTTTGTAACATCTGTAAACTCATATCCGTTCACATAGATAACCTTTACACCGGAGTCATTATCGGATGCCTGGATAGTGAGAAGTCCGTCCGATACTGCCGCATTCAGCGTGGGCTTACTTGTATCAAAGCACTTAATGGAACGGCTTCTCTCATAACTCTTATCATTGGCATCGGTAACAAGCACATACACAGTGCAGTTCTCGGAAATTTCAAGGAACATATCCTCTGTTACATCGTTATAGCTGCCATTCTGTCCGATCTTTGCTTTCACGGACTTTATGGCAAAATTCCCGGTATCAAGAATATCCTCGACCTTAAAAGTGACCTTTGCGGATGTTCCGCTTGAATACCATCCCGAAGGAGTATTGATTGTGATTTTTACACTCGGCTCCTTGTATTCGCAGTCCTTAAAGTTCTGACTACATACAGGGCAGTCTTTGTTGTAATCATACTGACTGCACTTATGTTCGCAGATGCACTCAGGTTCCGGCTCAGGTGTGGGTTCTGGAGTCGGTGTGGGATCATCTTCTCCAGTCTCACCATCTCCGGATTCATTTTCAGATGTGCTGTCTCCTGTGTTGGAACCATCCCCGGCATCGGAATTATCCCCGCCTGTAGGATTCTCAACTGATGTATCTGTTCCATCTTCAGATGAACCATTATCCGTTGATTCGCTGTCTGACGCATCAGCACTTGATGACGAATCATCTGTAGTTCCTGCTTCATTACCTGTCACGCTCTCTTCGGCATATACCGATACCGCCGTGGAGCTGTTCGCAATGAATGCCCCGACCGGCAGTGCAAATAGCATCACCGATAAGATCAGCGATGCAATAATCCTAATTGATAACTTTCTTTGCATTTTCGTTTGTCTCCTTTTCATTTTCTGCATGAAAGGCCCCGCCTTCATCGGGCGGGGTCTGTTTTGATTCCTTATCCCTTGCAGCTATCATGTCCGCAACCTCTTTTTCAGAAAGGCTGTTAAATAGTGCCAACTGCTCAGGTGTTATATGTTTCTTTCTGATGATCTTCATTGCTTCCGCATCATCCGCTTCCTGTTCGAGTCTTGCCCAGTATTTCTCACGCTCGGTGTAATACTCTTTCTTCTCGGCGGCATGAATACGGTTTTTCTTGATTGTTTCTCTTTTCATCTTGCCTCCTTAATGTCCCGGCAATCTGCCAAATGCGTAGAAATGGCTCTGCCAGTATGGTGTGTTAATGGAAGAGTATTTGATGGGATCGCCTGCATGGATCATCTGACCATTGCCGGCATAGATACCAACATGGGTTACCGGATTACCGGAATTATATGTACCTGTGAAAAAGATAATATCCCCGGCTCTCGCTTCTGATGCGCTGATATGCTGGCACTGGTTATATATGCCCTGCGCTGTGGTACGTGGCAGATTGTAATATCCGCTGTGAGTCACCACATAGCACACAAAGCCCGAACAGTCGAAGCTCGTTGAAGGACTACTACCGCCCCATACATAAGGGTATCCGAGATAGTTCTCCGCTTCTGCTATAAGTGCAGCTACATCGCCACTGCCACCGATAGGATCTGTCGTGCCATAAATGGATCCGTTACCGTTTTCAAAATAGAAAAGCGGATTATAATACTCTCCATCTGATAAGCACTCCAGATGTAAGTGGCTTCCCGTTACGGCTCCCGTACTTCCGGTCTTGCCTATAATCTCTCCATGCCTTACAGTCTGCCCTGCGCTGACATTCATACTTTCAAGATGCGCATACTTCGTAGTAAAGCCTTTTGAGTCCGTGATCACGATATAATTCCCGTAATCATCGTCATAGGCTGCCGTGGTAACTGTTCCGTCATGCCCGGCATAAACCTCTGTCCCTTCCGGTACTGCGATATCAATACCTCTGTGGAACTGGTTCTCTCCGGTAATGGGATTCTTCCTATAACCGTAGTAACTCTTTATCAGGCTGTACCAGTCCGTATCGAGAGGCGTATAAAACTGCTGAAGCGCACCATTGGTCTGCTGATATGCCGCATAAAGCGTACTTGCATCGTCATTCCCGGTAAGACGCTCCGCAACGATATCCTCTAAAGGCTTACGGGTAAGTTCCACATCAAGGATCGTTACGGTATATTCCTCTTCCACTTCTTCCTCTTCACCGGTTTCCTCATTCGTAACAGTTACCGTGCGGGTTCGTGTCTCTTCCCTTGGTGTAAGGGTCAGCTCATACATCTCATCAAAAAGCGATTCGATCTCCGCATCACAGTCCGCAGCCACCACATCAACCTTTATGGCTGACAGGTAATTGATCAGCGTAAAAGGATTATGTCCGATTTCTTCCAGGTTATAGTTGTACTCGTCATAATCGGGATAATCTTCCTCGATGCTGTCTATGGTGTTCTGCAATGCCATTTCCCTTGAAGTCATGGCTTCATCCGATGCATCAAGCTGAGCTGGCTGACTCTGATAGCTTCCTGCCATAGTAGCTGACAAGCCACCGTTAAGTACGGCAGAACAACTTGATATACCTGCGGCTATAAGCATAAAAAAGAGTCCGAACAAGCCTATTGTCGCTATCGCTCCGATATGCTTCCTTGCAAACTCTGCTACTTTTCTAGCCATGTTTGTGGTTGTTGTTGCCGCTTTTTTTGCATATCCGGCAGCCTGCTTTGCCTCAGTCGTTCCTTTCTTAAGTGCCTTGGCATACTCACGCTTGATACGCTGCTTCTGAAGACGCTTCTGTATGGCTTTCTTTTTGACCTCCGGGTTTTCCTCCAAATACTTTTGATACCTGAAGTTCACTTCCGCCTTGAACTGCTTCTTTTCAAGAGCTGCCACTTTATTACTTCGCTTTGCCTGTACGCCCTGCTTTATGTTTCTTGCATGAACGATAACGGCTTCACCAGCCTCTTCTGTCCTGTGGGCAGCTTCAACACCGGAGTTATCCTTTTCATCCTCCGATATCTTGTCATGCACCAGTCCCTGTGCCTCCATCATTGCCCTGCGGTTTGCAGCAGTTATGGGATTATCATTCTTAGGCTTTTTCAGCACCTTATTGGTCTGTAGCTCATAAGTGACTTTCCCGGTCTTTTCATCGAAATGCCGTACCAGCCTGTACTCCTTACGCTGCGGCAACTTCTTTCTCGCCTTCTGGGTTTTGACTCCGGCTTTTTCAGCTTTCTTTTCAAGCATCTCAAGCTTATGGCTCTTTGCTGTCTCGGCTCCTGCCTCTTCCACAAATCCTGTCTTTCCATGGAAATCTCCATCGGACTGTATAAAGCTGTCCTTTACCCTTGCACGGCTCTCATGCTGTCTGTGCTTGCGAAGTGCCCTTGTTTCCTCACGCTGAGAAGCATACTCGGTATTTTTTTCATCTTCGTTCTCATGTCTTTTAAAGAATTCCTGATTGACCTTTCTGCTCTTTTCTTCTGCCTGAGAAACCGTATTTGCAGACGCAGCATTAAACATCTCCTGTGCTTCGCTTACAGCCTTACTTTTTACGGCACTGCCCTTACCTCTTCCATCAGCGGATCCCGTAGGACCCGCCCGTGCTTTCTTAAAATCACCGGCATCGGCTTTCGCATCAAATCCCTCGGGTTTTGCTCCGGTTATATCCGATACTTCCTTCCTTGCCGTATTATTCTTTTTCTTCGCCATCCGCATCATCTCCCTTGTCAGCAGTATGTTCCTCTTCTTCCTGTGGACGAGTGTTCATGATCGCATACGTCTTGGTATCTGTCGGATATCTGTCCGCAAACGGAATGACCACATCATTAAAAAGAATGAGTCCGCACCCGGATTCAGAGTTTGTTACATACTGGAGCTGCTTCTCCGAAAGTCCCAGCTTGTCTGCCAGGATCACCTGATCCTTTGCGTTCTGGTTAAGGAGATATACAAAATCGCTGTTACCAAGGATACCCTCGATCTCCTCCGAACGAAGGAAGTCTCCCACGTTCTGCGTAAGCCCTGTGGGAATACCGCCCCACTTTCTGAAACGCTTCCAGATCTCCACTGAATACTGCGCTGTCTGCTTATCTCTTAAAAGCAAGTGGAACTCGTCACAGTAGTAACGGGTAGCCACCCTGCGCTCACGGTTACGTGAAACCCTGTTCCATACTGCATCCTGCACTATAAGCATTCCCAGCTCTTTCAACTGCTTTCCAAGGTCTCTGATATCAAAGCAGACAATACGGTTCTGAGAATCCACGTTTGTCCTGTGGTTGAAATAGTTCTGAGAACCATGCACATATAAAACAAGGCTGTTGGCAATACGAACCGCCTTCTGCTTTGCATCAATGGCAAGCTCCTCTGATACCGCCTTGTCCGGCTCATACTTGACCAGTGCGTTATAAAGATCTTCCAATATCGGCATATTCTCCGGTCTCGGGTCTTTGAAATACTCATCATAAATACCCTCAATACAACGGTCGATGATACCCTTTTCATCATTGGCAAGACCTGTCTCCCCGCCTGCGATTGCATCACAGAGCGTGATTAAAAAGTCTGACTTAAGCTTAAGTGCCTCCCTGTCGTTCTTATGGGAAAGCTGAATATCCATCGGATTCAGATAATCCTTTGAATTGGTCGCCAGCTTAACCACCTCACCGCCAAGTGCCTTTACAAGCGGGTAATACTCGCCCTCGGGATCACAGATCAAAATATCGTCCCTTGATACAAGGAAACTTCCAAGGATCTCACGCTTTGCAGAAAATGATTTACCGGAACCGGGCGTACCTAAGATTACGCCGTTCGGTGTACGAAGCTTCTTACGGTCTGCCATGATCATGTTGTTACTTAGGGCATTCAGTCCGTAATACAAAGACTGTCCCGACTGGAAAAGCTCCTGCGTATTGAACGGCACAAGGATTGCCAGGTTCTTTGTGATCAGATGCCTGCCTTCCTTCGTTTCATTGATGCCTATGGGAGCTGCGGCATTCATAGCCACTTCCTGCTTGTACTGAAGGTCGATAAGCCTACAGTTTGCCTGCTGAATGATACCCGATACTCTCTGTGATACGCTCTCCAGTTCCTTCTTGTTTCTTCCAAAGCTCGATATCAGGATCGTTGTCCAGATGAGCTTCTGATTGCTGGTATTCAGATCATCCAAAAGCTCCATGGTGTTTTTCTCATACAGAACAATGTCTGTAGGAAGAATGTCCATGTCATACCCGGCTCTGACTGCTTTTTTCTGCTCGTCGATCTTTGTTTTCTGAACATCCGACAGTGCTCTTTTTAAGAGCTTGATCGCTTCTGTAGGCTCAATGGTTCTCATGTGGATAGATATGGAGATATTGCTGTCTATATCCAAGAGCCTCTTAAGCAGCTCGTCATTCAGTTTCGGGGATATGATGTCAAGATACTTTGTAGCCCCAAACATATGCCCCATCTTGTATCTGCCGGGGAAACGGAACTCAAAGCCCTGCGGTGCGATATAATCCTTAACCGTATTGCCGGACTCCGCCATTTCCTTAAATGAAAAACGGAAAGGCTCCATCTTATCCTGATTGAAAAACTCATACAGGACTCTTAAGCGTTCCTTTCCGTCGAGACACTTCGCATTGGTACCAAGGTTTTTGAGGTTCTTTATGATATCTGCCTCAAGGCTTATGAACCTCTGCCTTGCTTCCTTGATATTCTCTGCTTCGATGCCGAAAATGATATATTTGCTCTTGATGACTCCGTTATTCCCCTTTGCTGATAAGCTCTTTAACATATCCGAAAACTCTTCACGGATATCGTCGAACTTATCTCCCTGGGGAGAGATCTCAAACTGTGCCGCCAGTGTCTCCTCATTCACATGCCTGTTAAAGAGGAAGATCTGAAAGCTGATGGTCGGATCAAAATAGTTTATGAGCTGTGAATACAGCCCCAGTATATCCGCCCTTTCTTCCTCATCCAGAAGCACATAGTTCAGATCATAAAACTCGATCATCTTCGTATAATAATTCTTTCTAACCTTGCAGATGCCATCCTGGTACATCTTGTCAAAAGTAATGGTCTGCTGTGTGGAAATCTGCTTGCCGGACTGACCATTATCTCCGGAGAGCGTTTTCTTAAGCTTTTTCAGCTTTAAGAACTCCGCAAGCGTAAGTCCCGTGAATCTCTCAAACAGCGACTTGCCGCCTTTCTTGCTCTGCACGGCTTTTGCAGGCTTAGTTGTCTTCTTTTGACTTGCCGTCTGCTTTGCCGTAACGCTCTTCTTTCCACTTTTTTTGCTTGCGTTCAAGAGCTTCCACCTCCTTTTCCATAGATTCTCTTTCTCTTAACTGCTCGTAGAGGTTTTCCACCTTGTACCTTCTTATCCCGGGCCGGATGAATTTCATCTCAATAACCTGCTTCAAATACTGTTCCGCAGGCACTCCGTCCTTCTCATACATTGCTATAAAGAAGAACGGGAGCATGACTGCCACCATCATGAGGGCAGCCACGTCCGTCCCGATTACCTTTCTTGTCAGAAGATAAAATGGTACTCCCACCACGGCAGCCGCTCCAAAGCAAATGACCTGACGCTTTGTGAAATTCCCGATGAATTTCGACTTGATCGCCTTCGGGTCCTTTGCCACATCAACTGCGATTGCCATGTTTTTAGTCACCTCCGTTTTTATGAAGCATGAAGGATGCTCTTTGCGAGAGATCCGGTCTTAAACAGGGAGAAGCACAGGACAACGGTATAAGCCATTACCTGCCAAAGAGCTGAGTGCAGATTTGAAGCCACTGCCACAGCATTTACAAGGACTGCGTATATTGCCACGCAAACCATAATGAAAAATCCCTGGAAAGCCAGTGCTATGCATCCTTTGATATAGTTGGATCCGATGCTTCCCCACTCCCTGTTCACAAGGGTTGCAAAAGGCATCGGTGCTACCGAAACATAAAGATAGATTTCAATCATGCGCCCGTATAATATGACGGTGATCAAAACGGACATGATCTTCATACAAAAGCTGCAGAACATCGTTTCTATGCCAAGACCTATCAGCTCGCCTATCTCCATGGTTGACAGCTGTGACGAAAACATTGACTGAATCGTGGCTCCCACATCAAGCGAAGTGGAACCCGTGATGGCACTGGCAGCCTCGCTTACCATGTGACCGCCCACATCGAAGATCGCCATAACGATATCCGAGGTCTTGCTAAGAAGCATTACTGCTATGCAAGCCTTGAAAAGATATCTGAAGAAAAGGCTCGTATCGAATTCATGCATGTTGTTCTTGTCTATTACCATCGTTATCAGCTCATAACACAGCACATAGGTTATGATGATCCCGGCTATCGGTATGATGACTGTATCTGACAGGTTTTTGATCATATTGAAAATACCTGCGTTCCATGCGCTGGGAGTCTGGCTAACCTCTCCGGCGATTGTGCCTACCTTTGTATTCACATCGGTAAACATTCCTTCGAGGTTAGACATTACCCAACCTTGCAGCATTTCCTTTATGAGTTCGGTAATCTTTTCAACGATAGTGTTCATCTATCGTGATCTTCTCCTTATGAAAAGAGAGAAGTAAGCTGAGGGATCACCGTCTGGGCGATGATTACGATACCTCCGCCCGCCATCAGCTGCTTGATTCCCTGTGATTTAGCACCAGGGTTATCGTTACCATAGCCCTCCAGCAAGTTGATGATTCCCCATACGGCTACACCTGCGCCGATGGCGGTTACGACGGTTTTAAGGGCTGTTACGCTGCTAGAAAAAAAGCTCATCTCAATATCGAACACCCGTTCTATTCAGCAATCAGAAAGCCGTTAAATACTGACTTTTCAAAATGCTAATTGGGTGTCCATCCTCCTTCCAATTATTTGATTAGTTTTTTGATAGTTACTCTTGGAAGGCATAAAAATACCCTGCTTCATCTATCCTTTTTATATGCGATATCGCACATATCTGATAAAATGAACGCAGGGTTTGGTTATGCCATTCCCGCTTGGGGCAGATGATGATGTTTGCTTGGTAGGCGCTCATCGTCTGCTTCCTTTATGGATGGAATCCGCATCAGGTTTGTCCGCAAGGATCCGTTTAGCTTCATCCTATGAAGTTGTAAGTGTGGTCTTGGCTCAGGTTGTGGATTTCTCCTCCGTTTCGCCTTTGACCTGTTCGATTATTCCTGTTGCAGCATCATATTCAAATGCCGCATCCATCTTGTCATCCGGCTTAACCACCGCATGACAGAGGTTCTTGACATATTTTTCAATGTCAAATTCGTTTTTCTTGTCATAATCGGACAGCTTCTTGTACTGCTTATGCTGCGTTATATCGTATTTGTCTGAGAAAAAAGGTCTCACGCCTCTCAGCTGCATGATACACTTCCCACCATCCATGACTGCTATCTCATCCTGGCTCATGAGTTCTTTTCCGGTCTTCTGGTAATTCAGACCGTAGGACTGGCTCGTACCTCTTGTGTCCGAGGTATTATAAAGGTCAATGGTTTCTTTACCGAGGATCTCTGCCATTTCTTTCAAGGTCGTTTTTTCCTTGCCTCCCAAAAACAGGGTTGTGTCGCAGTTGCCTTCGATGGTATCCGCATTGTCCTTATAAATAGCCTTGAGCTGGGACTTTGACTGTAAAATAATAGAAGCCGATATTTCACGCGATCTGATGGTCGCTATCAGCTTCTCGAACTTGGGGATCTGACCGATATTGGCGAACTCGTCCAAAAGACATCGCACATGGATCGGCAGTCTCCCGTTATAAACATTGTCAGCGATCTCGCAGAGCAGGTTGAATAGCTGGGTGTACATGATACTGACGATAAAGTTGAAAGTATCATCAGTGTCGGAGATAATTACAAACAATGCCGTCCTCTCAGTACCCAGCTTATCAAGCTCCAGTTCATCATAACTGGTAAGCTCCCGAAGCTCTGCAATATCAAACGGAGCAAGCCTTGCACCGCATGAAATTAAAATACTTTTCGCTGTCTTGCCGGCGGCCAATTTGTACTTTTTATATTGGCGCACCGCAAAGTGATTCGGCTTCTCTGCTTCAAGCTCATCAAAGAGCAGATCCACAGGATTTTTGAAGCTTTCATCATCCTCCCTTGCCTCACTGGCATCAATCATGTCGATCAGCATAGAGAAATTCTGTTCCTTTTCCGGAGCCTCATACCAGATAAAGCCGATGTATGCTGTATATAACAGTTTCTCGGCTTTCACCCAAAAATCTTCCCCGGACTGCTGGCCCTCTCCCTTCGTATTTACTATGATCGTATTTACCAGCTTTAAAATATCCTTCTCACTACGGATGTAGGCGAAGGGGTTATAGTGCATGGAGCGTGCAAAGTTTATTGTGTTCAGGACCTTAATTTTGTATGGCTGATAGACGGTCTTTCCCTTGTCATCCTTCACCACGGCACCGTTATCATCTAAGAGCGGAATGCCCTTTTTAAGCATCCTCCCGCACTCAACCAAAACCGTGCCTTTCGGGTCAGTAACTACATATGAACTATGCATTTGCATCAGGTTTGGCTTCACGAAAAAGCGGGTCTTGCCGCTGCCACTTCCACCTATGACAAGGATATTTTTATTCCTGGCATACTTGGGTGAACTGGGTCTTCCCGACATCATGAGCCTCTCCGATGCTGTTAAGATGATATTGTTCTCGAATACCGGATCCATATAAGGCTCGATATCCTTTGCATTTCCCCATCTTGCGCTGCCATACTCCACTCCGTGTCTGAACTTTTTGGCATTCTTCGCCTTGAAATACACGATCAGGCGGAAGCCAACTCCACACGCTACTCCAAAAAGCAGATCCATTGGATTGAAACTCGGCAAAGGGTTGGCAAAAGCCTCTCCCAGCCTTGAAGCCGTATCCATAAGCCTTGGGAAAATGTCTCCCTCAACCTGTCTGAACATCCACGCTGACTTATCACAGAAATATCCTACGATAACATAGGGGATGCTCATCCGGATCAGCTTGTTTTTATCCGTGCCTTTCATCTTTTTCCGCAAGGATTCGGGTATGTTCTTTAAATCTTTTACGATTCCGTCTACTACCTTACTCATAGGCTCTGTCCCCGATCCTTGGTTTTTTCTCTGGCACGTTCCCTGTTCATTGTTTGAGTCCAGAGTTCCTTATAACGGTTCAGCCTATCCCTTACGGATTCACGGTTCTGCTTCTTTTCGTTTCCATGCACAAATTCTTTGAATGCCATCGCAATAACGTCGGCATCCCTGCCCTTGAAGAAAACAACATACTTTGGCGGATCCACGGTCTTATCTTTCTTCACGGCAAAATCAACATTGTACTTCTTCGCCACACGCTCAAAAGATTTGATGTTGTTCTCCGTTATCTCCATGGTATTCGCACCCTGATCCTTGCCCATGAGCTTCTTTACGGAAATCTTCCCATGCCAGTTAGCCTGCTTATTCTTAAGATGATTTAAGTAGGCAATCATAGCTTTCTTCAGCACATCGGCGGTCAGTTTGGAGGTTCTGATCACAAGGGCAATAGATTTCTGTGTTACTTCTTCCTGCATCATCATCCTCCTGTCTTTCGTTTATCCTCTGGTAATGTTCACAGCCAGGGAGGCACCAGCAGCCTCCTAAGATATATTTTTCTCATATAGTTCCTTTCCTCCGGTCTCCTGCCGGATAATAATCTCCATAACGCAAAAAAGGAGCAGCCTTTACGTCTCCGAAGAGATATAAAAACTGCTCCTATCGCTGTATCTACTGTTTTATTGTTCCTACCGTAGTAAATATATCGTATACAGATTTGCAAATACCATGCCGTTTTCAACCTTAAGATCATCCAGCAAAAGGCACTGGAACAGAACCGCCCGAATCACATCATCATTCAGCCTGAAAAGCTCACTGTATTTTCCATAAGCCGCCTCCGGTGATTTACTATCATGTGCCGCCTGTTGTGTACCTGCATAAGTGGCATGTGGTGTAACCTCATCCCGTGCCATATTCTTTCTGTAATCAAGGCAATCCGCATAGAGAGAACGAATCTGATATTTTCCAAAATAGAAAGAATAAGCTTCTTTCCCATCATAGGTTTTCTTACATTTCTCCAGTTCATCCTCTGCTATAGAAAAAGCGCATACATCAGTCTCTATCACGGTTTTACCGTTATAATCCGGCTTAAGCTTTCCGCCGTACCAGTTGATGTGCTGATAGATTTCCTCACGCCCGGTAATGAGCGCAGCTCTGTGAAAATCAGTCTTGCCCAGGAATACATCCATGTAGACATTGTTTGCAGACAGGGTATCATTCCATATCAGCTTTTTATGCTCTCTCACACGGAGAAGATACTGAAGGATATTGATAAGACGGTCTCTGTTGTCTATATCCCTGAACCCTTCTGCCGGAACCATAACACTATCAAGTTTTAATGGTGTCGATCCTTTCTGAATTTCTTTTTCTACAAGCGATTCTATACTCTTCGCCATTCCATCCTCCCTTTTTTCAAATAAAAAGGCAGCTACAAGATTTCTCTCATAACTGCCCTATCGCTGTATATTTTTCAAATAGATGTGGTCGGTCTGCTTTTACATCAATGCTTATTTCTATCCTCAGTATATGAAGCGCCAGCTCTATGGCTTCCGCAAGTGCTTCATCTGAGTCATTGAGCCTTGTGATGCATACGCAGTCCTCAAACTCCTTATCTCTTTTCCTTAGAATGCGGATCAATTTTATTCTTGCGTTTTTGCATAGCTGCGTCTTCGCAAACTCCCATCTGTATCCGTCTTTTGTATTATAAAACGGTTTTGAAAATTCAATAACCGCATTCTTTTCCTTTATGAAATTCGCAAGAGGAATCCCGATCAATTCCTCTTCATCTACGATAACCGTATATCCTGCCTGCTTTAAGCAATGTCGCAAAAGGATATCGGGTAACTCCTTATCAAATTCTTTTCTACATATATGGCAAGGCTCCTTATCAATGGCTCTGTCCGCTATTTTTGCCCGCCATCTATGACCACGACCGCAAGTCCACCAAACTATCCGAAGAGAATTGCGATGCACCTGCTCCGGAGAAATCATCGTATTACGATCATAGTCCCATTCAGATATCAGTTCGGGATCCGTGGTAGCAAGGTCATTCACACCGGCTACAACAACTCTGTCAGAGCATACCGGACAGGATGACCCCTTTACCCTGCTGTCTATGACTGCCCGCCATTCATAACCGCATACACGGCACTTCCACCATACATTTTCCCTGGACTTCGGGAATACTTCATCAGCCCTCTTTGGAGCATTTTTCTCCGACCACTCCTTGGCAAGTTCAGGATAATTACTGGCAAGATCATTGAAGCCCTTATAAAGCATGTGTCCTTCACAATATGGACACTGGCTCCCATAGTATCTGTCAGCTATCTTTGCTATCCACTCATGCCCTTGGATGCATCTCCACCATACGGATTTGTTGGTACAGGATAAAACCATATCCGGCATAAGCGGATGATTTTTATCTGACCACTCGGATACAAGTTCAGGCTTCATCGTAGCAAGGTCATTAAAGCCTTTTAAAAGCTGATTGCCGTTGCAATACGGACAATCTGAACCTTTTACTCTGTTCTTCACTATTGCCTGCCATTCGTGTCCACAGGAGCCTCTCCACCACACCCGCTTATGTGATCCAATCGTAACATCAGATGGCATGAGCGGAAGATTTTTGTTACTCCATTGTGCGACAAGCTCCGGGCATTTCTCAGACACCGTTTCCTTCATGCATCACAACCTCCCCGTTATGACCTGTACGGTCGTTGCTACCGCTTTTATCACAGCCACAATAGCCATAAACCCGCCTATAATCCCTCCAACGATACAATCCAGGGCTATCACACCAAGAGAGCCTGCAATGCCGTAATTCCTCGGTATCAGCCACAACCACATCCGTCTGATGCCAAATGGAAATCCTACGAGGATCCAGAACAAAAAGAAATCAAAACCTTCAGGCTTATTGCAGACCGGATAACAGAACAGCACCATAAAGCTGATTGCCAGTACCGGCAATATGACCTTAAATATCATCGCTGATAATCTCTCACTCATTAGCTGCCCTCCTCATGATTTCTTCGGCACTTGATGATTGACCGATTTGCCTTTCTTCAAGCTCCTGTATCTGTGCGTTTCTCTCAGTCTCCCTTTGACGAGCCATCTTCTGAGACATCTCGTACCATTCTTCTGTGTGCATATCGTGATGGACAAGCTGTGTGAAGTAATTATCCATCGTTGTAGGCGCATTAAAGAGTGATGCAATCATATACTTTCGCATATTGTGTATCTTACCGAGATTCTCGGCTATCATCCCCATAACATACTCAACATGACTCGCTGTCAGCGATAAGATTCTTTTACGAACAAGCCATTGGGGATACTCTGTTCCTCCGATATTCAGCGACTCTCTTTTCCCGGCTACAAGATCAACCATAACTTCAAACAGTTCGTCAAATCGACTGTTATATTCTGCTCTGTACCTTGCAGACATTTCGTCGTAATAGATATTCTCCTTGATTTGTGCAATATCTTCACGTATCACATCCTCATCCCATCCTGAGTTATCCACAGACTCATCCGCCCCTGTAATATTACCAGTAACCTGGATAAGATTATGATTAGGCTCAATAATATTTTTTAAATAATTATTAGTATCTATTGGTGCGGAATTTCCCACTTCAAGAACAAGGAAATCCCCATCTCTAGAGATTGGTTTTTCATCATTCAAGACTTCGGTTTTTCCTGTTTCAGAAAAAAGTTTTCCACAATCATCCGTTTCTTCAGAGTACGATTTTTCCGACTTCTTGCTGACAAAATTCTTCACATAAATGATATCCGGTTTGCCCTGCCCTCTGCGTTTTTTCTCGATAAGTCCAAATTCTATGAGATTTTTCAGAGTTGACCTTGCTTTATCAGCACTGCAATCATGAAGCAGTTTCTGTATGGATTCCAGTGATCTTATGACATAGGTTTTTCCTGCCTCATCAACCCATCCGTTCTGCTTTGAAAATGCAACCTGCTCATGTAGAAAACCATACAGGATGCATTCTGCTAGACCTAAATCCAAGTAATCAGGATCCTCGAAAAACACTTTCGGTATCTTCAAGAATCGGAATTGTTCACTTTCTGCACCAGAATAGTAATCGTAATCGAACTTTGGCATTTTACACACCTCCATGCGTCTTACGGTAATCTGCAAGGAGTCTTACGATCAGACTCTCAATTTCTGCATCGCTTGCCTCAGCGGGGAAATACTGCATGATCACTTCATGTTTAATGACCACATTTCTTTCCTTAATACTGGCTACCGCCAACAAAGCGTGAAGCGCTTCCTTTGTGCAGCGTTTTTCCTGTGAGAGCTTCTTTATCTGCTGTGCCTGTGAAAGAGACGGAACAACATTATCCTCTTCCATGACTTCCATAAGAAGAAACTGCTCACTCGGAGTGATATATGATAACTCAACTGCCGGGTTGAACTTTATCTTCTTGTTATCAACCATTTCCAACAGCTGCGGCAGAAGCTCTGTGAGACGGATATACCGCTGAATAGTTCTTGCACTATCACTGTTACCCTCGCTGAGTTGATTCACGCTCCATAAATTCTCGCCAACTTGGCGAGAATTATTTGATTCAGGTCTTCCCGCTTTATTCTGTCTTTTGATTGCATCAAGCTTCATCTTGTAAGCAAACGCCTTCTCACTCGGCAGAATCTCTTCCCTCTGGAGGTTAGCGTCCACCATTGCGATCACGGCTTCATCATCTGTCAGGTCCCTTATGATAACAGGAACCGTCTCCAGTCCGACTATCTCAGCCGCATGTTTACGCCTGTGACCGGATATCACTTCATAGCCGCCTTCAGGTCTGTTACGAACCATGATCGGTACGAGGATACCGTTCTCACGGACACTTTCAACTGTCTGAGCCATCTTTTCATCATCCAAGACCTTAAACGGATGATTCTGAAATGGGAAAAGCTCTCTGATCGGAACATCAAGCACCTGTCCGGTCTGTTCCTGATCAATACCAAAAAGAGAATCCAGTCCTTTTAGCTGTACCCTGTCCGGAAGTGATTTCTTAGCAGCCATACGCCAGCACCTCCTTTGTCAGTTCTTCAAAAGCTCTTGCGACCTTGCACTTAGGATCATGCTTATATATGCTGTGTCCGTATGCAGTACATTCCTTTGCCCTTACGGACTCCGGTATCATCACATCAAATACCTTTATCTGACTGCCATAGGCTTCACGGAGCTTTTCTATGATATCTTTCTCATGGTTGGTACGGGTATTTACCTTATTGATAACGATGCCCTCAACCTCCAACTTACGATTGAGTTTTCTCTTGGTTGAGCCTATCGACGCAAGCAGCTGTTGAAGACCAGCCATCGAAAGATAAGATGCTTCAACCGGAATGATTACAGAATCCGCAGTTGTCAGCACATTGATCGTTACCAGATTGAGGCTGGGTGAACAATCAATCAAAATATAATCATATTCATCCCTAACGCTTGATACGAAAGCATCCAGCAGATGCTCTCTGCTGAGAGCATTCATTATCATGTAGTCCATACCGGCAAGCTTTATATTGCACGGCATGAGATCCACGCCTTCATCGTTATGGAGAATATACTCCGCAGGATCTATCGGATCCTCATTTATCTCACGCTCTATGAAAGAAGCAAGAGTGTTCTCCAGTTCATCCGCATTATCTATACCGAGACTGGATGTTAAATTTCCCTGGGGATCAGCATCAATGACCAATACCTTTTTGTCATTCATGGCAAGACCAACGCTCAAATTGCTTGCCAACGCTGTCTTCCCGACTCCCCCTTTTTGATTAGCTACTGCGATTACTTTAGCCATAACCGTTCCTCCTGTTCTTTTTTATCTGTTGCCCTGCCTTTTGCGGGCTTCTATTTTTGTTCTTTTGTCCACATCCGAAAACACTCGGAAGATCTTGTTGGTTCCCTTATTCTTTAAGGGCTTGGATTGGCTTGTGACTTGGTACACCTTGTCTTTTTCCATGTGTTCCAAATAATCTTTCAGCTCGTAGGTCGGTCCCGAAACTCTTACTTTTAACATACTCGTTCATTCCTCCTCTGATTGGGTATAATCTCTGTCTCATTTCGGGAACGGTTATTCTCATAATCGCTCTGCCTGCACCTATCGCTGTACTTGTTTTCATGGCATTTCCTCCTTGCTAATAGTTTTTGACCATAACAAAAAGGACACTCTCAAAAGATTTCTCTTTTAGAAAGTGTCCTTAATTTTGCAAATATTTGATTGACTACCCAAGAAGTAAATGCATTATCATGTACTGTCCTGCATCTACCATTGGAACTATTGTGGTACTTTTGTGGTACCTAAGCTCCTTTTACCACTCGAAACCCTTGATTTTACTGGGGTTTACTTGCCTGTTGACTTCAGCGTTGGAAACAGGATGACATCGCGAATGGACGATGAATCGGTTAGCAGCATAACCAGACGGTCAATCCCTATTCCCAT